>QFCH01001035.1_pt1 | contig 242486 bp, 208 predicted proteins | sample 5346071 | NCBI WGS metagenome assembly QFCH01 (sample SAMN09062255, study PRJNA434731) | Human gut metagenome, whole genome shotgun sequencing project. | isolation source: stool timepoint B chromium assembly | host: Homo sapiens | collected 2015
CTTGTATATTCTGTTAATTTATGTATTTTTTGATATTTTTCTTATTTTATTATTGACATTCTTCTTATTAAGAGATATTATAAGGTTAACAAAAGAAAAGGAGGACGGACCACCAGAAACTTAATCTTTTAAAGCGGACAAAATTTAATGAAGAGAGGTACAATCCAATGGATACGATATCTTAAAAATCCACTGTAACGAACAAAGTCGATACAGTGGATTTTTATTTTTCATATTCAGACATCATCCTGCAAGGAAAAACACTGAAAGCACCGAAATCACGGCTTTAAGACGTATTTTCCCTTGTACGCTGTCGCTAGGAAATTCCCAGTACATTTTTCAGCATATGCGGATACTCACGTTCCGCATCCGCCTGATACACGCCGACATGATTCAGATCACCGCCTCCGTCGGTAAACATTGGAAACAAAAATCCCCATTGCGGTTCTCCCGGCTCATAATCTCCAACGAGAGGACATACAACCCCGATCAGATATTCAAACATTTCCTCTGACTCGCCCAATCGTTCCTGATCCGCCGCTTTTGCCGGAATATCATAGCGGTCGTGAAATACAAATACCGCATATTCTTCTTTTTTCTGCCCACAGCCGTCTTGATCGGATTCCAAATTCCAAGATTCCATCACCTTATCGTAAAACACGTCCATCAGAGCATCATTTTTCAGACCACATTCCCGCACCGCCATCAAAAGCTGCCACATACTGCCATTCTTCTGCATCTCTCTTTGATATTCATATTTTTTCAAATGCGTATTCGTTTCGGCAAACGGTACTGCCTTAGCCAGCTTTAGGTTTTTTGTGCGGTCTGCAGAAGATAGTTTTAAAAAATTCGTATTAAAGCTTCCGTCAAACTCTCCATCACGATCCACATAACAGCCCGCTACTCGTGTAAATGAATTTCTCGAAAGTGTCATGCGCCTTGTAAGAGTGAGCATATCTTCCCGATCAATTTTCAATTGTTTCAAATGTCTGCGATTCCTTTCATAAATTTTCTTTTATCTGTCCCCCCGGAAAACCCTGTCTATTATTATATTACTGAAACGCTTGAAATTACAAGCAAGCATATTATTTTTTCTCTCTGTATTTGCCGATCATACCGCCGCCTCTTCATTGCTTATTCACTGTATTTATGTTACACTTTCATTAATGTCAATGTAAGAGGGGAATGAACGGCTCCCTTGCACATTGACGCTAATGATAGACTTTATGAGGAGGAACTTCTATTGGCTTCTACTATTCGAGATGTTGCAGCTTATGCCGGACTTTCTGTCGGCACAGTTTCAAAATATATTAACGGAAAACCAGTCAAGGAATCTACTCGATCAGCTATTGAAGATGCAATCAAGGTTTTAGATTTTCATCCGAACAATATTGCAAAAGGTCTGAGAAATGCAAAATCATTTTCTGTTGCTATTTTACTGCCAATGCTTGATTCTACATTCTGTACTTCCATGATTTCATCGATCGAATCTACATTATTACCTCTTGGATATAGTGTGATCGTATGTGAATGTCATAACGATACGGAAATGGAACTGCGCAAAACACAGTATCTGATCGATCGCATGGTTGATGGGATCGTTTTGATTCCTTATGGACTGGACGGGAAACAAATAGAACTGATCCAGAAAAACAATATCCCTTTAGTTCTCCTTGATCAGGAAATAAAAAATCATAAAGCAGACTGCATTGTATTAGATAACGAATTAGCCGGATACGAATCTACTCATCGTTTGATTGAATTAGGTCACAAAGATATTGCCATCATTACCGGTAATTTTGAACACTATACTTCCAGAGGTCGTTTAAAAGGATTTCTTGACGCTATGAAAGAAGCAGATTTAATACCTGTTGATGAGCACATCCAATGTGGGGATTATAGTATTGATGGCGGATATGAAGCAATGCTTCGTATCTGGGATACAAAAAAAAGACCAACAGCCATATTCATCAGTAACTATGATATGACCATTGGCGCTTATCTTGCTATTAACTATTTAAATTTAAAAATCCCGGATGATATCTCTGTTATTGGATTCGACAACTTTCCTCTTGCCAATGTCGTAAATCCACCTCTCTCTTTTGCGGAACAGCCTACAAACGAAATGGGAACGGAAGCCGGAAAGTTACTTTACAAGCGGATTTGCGGCGATTATTCAGATTATCCGCAAACAATCATGCATAAACCGACTATGTACTACAAGGAAAGTATCCGAAAAATAAATTAGTTATTGAATTACCATGGAGCACAAATCTAAAATTTGCTGCTCCTCTTTCTTTAATTCAACAAATCCTCCAATCCGTTTTCCTTTATAAACGATCTCAACATTCTGGGAATTTTCACTGAATAATGAGATTCTTTCCGGTTTACCATCTTTCCATGAAAGATCTACCCTGATATTCCCCACTGCTAAAAGCCCTTTTATAGAACCTGTTTTCCAGCTTTCCGGCACTGCCGGCAAAATCGTAATTTTTCCTTCTTCACTTTCCAACAACATTTCCGCAACAGCACTTGCACTTCCGAAATTTCCGTCAATCTGAAATACTTCTCTTTCTCCATCCGTTTCACCTAAAGGCGGATGCAGATCAAATAAATTATCGTAGACAGATTGACGAAGCAGTTCTTCATAATAATAGTTTGCTTTCGTTCCATTTCCTAATCTTGCCCACAGATTGATCAGCCAGGCACAACTCCATCCGATTTGTTGAGAATAATTTTTTACTTTTTCTTCTATAAATTTTTTACAGGCTTCAACTAATTCCGTATCCGTCTTTTTAATAGAGTGTCCCGGATGAAACCCAAAAACGGGGGAAAAATGTCGATGTCCTGCATCGATCTCATCAAAGTCTTGAATCCATTCTTGAATTTTTCCTGTTTTGCTTATCTGATATTCGGGCAATCTTTTTTGATACTCCTCAATTTTATTTGTCAAATCATCCTTTACTTCAAGAACTTTTACAGCCTCTGCATAATTCAAAAACATTTCTTTTATAATTGCCAGATCCGATGTTGTCATGTAACTTACTCCACAAGCCCGCCCTTCTTTATCAGCAAATGTGTTTTCCGGAGATGTTGACGGCGCCGTATAATATTTTCCATCTTCCCGCAACTGTAACCAATCAAGACAAAATTCTACCGCGCCTTTCATCGCAGGGAAAATTTTTGTTTTTAAATATTCTATATCTTTGGAATATTTAAAATATTCATAGCTCTGCGCACATAACCAGATTCCGCCCATCGGCCAATATGCATATTTAGGCTCACCGGCTACAGGACCTGTTTGTCTCCATATATCTACATTATGATTTGCCGTCCATCCGGAGCAATGGTATTGTTTTCTGGCTGTTTCTTTTCCTGCATCACTTAATTCACTTACAAATTCAACAAACGGTAGATAACTATCCAACAAATTACAGGAGCCATTCATCCAATAATTCATTTCTGTATTAATGTTAACCGTCCAGTTACTACTCCATACAGGGCGAATGCTTTCATTCCAAATCCCTTGCAGATTAGCCGGCTGGCTTCCTTTTCTTGAAGATGCAACCATTAAATATCGATTATAATGAAAAAATAAACACAGTAATCCCAGATCTTGTTTTCCATTCCGAAATTCAGCCAGCCGCTGGTCCAACGGCATATCACTTTCTTCTTTTTCCAATTCCAGTCTTACATCTTTATAAACTGATTTATAATCAATAATATGTTCCTGTTTTAATGACTCATAATCTCTGTTTTTCAAAATCTCCAAAGATTTCCTACATTGAGCAATGCATACTTCCGGATCTTTTTCAATCCTCTTTTTATATCCCCGATATCCATCTTCCGCCGTCAAATAGAAAAGAACTTCATCTGCATTCTTCACTTTTAATTTATCTTTTAATGCAGTAACTTCTCCTCCTGTATTCTCAATATGCAAATAACATCCAAACGCCATTCCCGGATTTTGTTCATCATATGTAATGGGATGGTCGCAAGTTAAATAATTCGGTTGAACATTGGACGGTGCATTTCCAAAAATATACAGATCCTGTGAAACTTCTGCCCTCATATCATGCCTTACTTTACTATTCAGATTTACAGAAAGATTCAGCTTCTCAGATCCGGATACTTTCATTCTCAATATCAATGCCTTTGCCGGATATGATATAAATACTTCCGTCTGATATAACGTATTTTTCGAACAAAACTCCGAAGAAAAAATTGCATTTTCCAAATCAAGATTTCGAGAATATTGTTCAATCTCTCCGATTTCTTCAAACCGGTAATTCAATTCTCCCAAAGGCATATAGGATTCATTATAGAATCCAAGCATATGTTCTTTTATAAATTGTTCCGCTTCCCAAAACTTTTCTTCAAAAAGTAATTCTCTTGCATGCCCCAATATCTTCGCATCTATTTCTTTTTCCGGTCGTCTCCCTGTTCCTGACCAAAAAGTATCATGATTCAATGTAATATGTTCTTCCGGAACACCTCCATAAACCATGGCTCCCAAGCTTCCATTTCCCAGCGGCAAAGCCTCGGTAAATGATTTCGCCGGAGTAATATACTTCAATTTTGTGTTCATATTGCCAGACCTTCCTTTATTACTCTTTTACAGCGCCAGAAGTAATTCCGTTCACAATAAATTTCTGTGCAAATACAAATATCAAAATACTCGGAATTGATATCAATACCAACGCAGCATTATATCTTCCCAGATTTTGCGGCGTCATTCCATATGCACCTTTAAAAGCATTCACTGCAACCGTTGTCGTATAAGCACTGTCTTTCGTCAAGAACATCAACGGGAACAGAAAGTCCTGGAAAGACCACATGATCTGCAATACCGCCAAGTTAATGATCGCCGGTTTCGCCAGTGGCAGATAAATATTAAAGAAACACCGCTGGATCGATGCTCCGTCTACATTTGCAGATTCCATCAACTCCATAGGCAATCCGTCAAAAAAGTTCTTCATCATTAATACGCCAAACGGAATTGTGATCAGACACTCTGAAAGTATGATCGCCATATGTGTATTATATAAATGCGCGGTTTTAAAAATATAAAATAAAGGAATGATTAAAATAGGTCCTGAAATTGCAAGACACATCAATACAAAATTATAAATCAATTTTCTTCCTGCAAATTCAATCTTGGAAAAAGCAAAACCTGCAAATGAACAGATCAATACCAATAATGCAGACGCGCAGACTGCATTAATGATCGAATTAATAAAATACTGATAAAACGGAACTCCGTTTACCTGATTTGTCAAAACATACCAGTAATTTTCAATACCATGTACTTTCAGGGAATCTTTTAATAAAGAATAAATCGGTATACACCACAATGCCAGCATAATGATGAGAAAGCCCACCATTACCCTTCTGTTTGCTTTTGAAATCGAAAATAAATCTTGTTCTAATTCTTTTTCTTTTCTTTTTTTCATCTCTCACACCTGCCCATTCTTTGCTGTCATTTTCAATTGAATAAATGAAATCACAAATGCAACAATCAAAATAATTACTGCCGCTGCACAAACAAGTCCTATATTAGATCCTGCTGATCTTGTCGCCCGATAGATGTAAGTTCCCACAATTTCCGTACTTCCTCCCGGACCGCCGTCCGTCATCAGAAATACACGTTCCATTTCACGGAATCCACCTAAAAGCATTGAAAGTATAATTGTTTTATGCGTATTTTTTAATACCGGGAAAATGATCAGCATTATCTGGTCTTTCATACCGGCTCCGTCAATCGTGGCAGCCTCCATAATACTTCTGCTGATAGTCGTTAAATCTGCCGTATAGTACATGATCGGAATACCAATCATAAAAATAGACACGGAACATACTGCCCACATCGCCAGTCTTGGATCCGCCAGCCATCGCTGTGCAAGTTGTCCCAATCCAACGCCTCTTAACAATTGATTTACGATACCGTTCTTATACTCCAACATAGAGCCAAAAACTGTGGCCATCAATGCGATAGGCAGCATGGATGGAATAAAAAATAATGCATGGAAAAACCGTTTTCCCTTAATTTTAAAATTCAAGATAATAGAGATGATAAATCCAAACGTCAATCCACAAAAAATATTTGCAAAAGATAAAATAAATGTGTTTAACAAAGATCTCCAAAATGATTTGTCTGCGAAGATAGTCTTATAATTTAACAATCCCGTAAATTCAGATCTGCGAAAAGTGATTGTTACATCCCGAAAACTGTTCGTGATCAAAAAATAAAAACTATATCCTAATAATCCAATAAAAATAACAATCAGTGGAAGTAAAAACAGATATCCTGCCTTGTTATTTCTTTTATCGATACTTAATTTTCTTTTTTTCTTTACCATATCAGTAACCTCAATTCCATAACCTACTATATAAAGATAGACTTCTAACCGCTTTACTTTGTATTTTCATAAGTTCGCAGCCAGAAGTCTATTTCACCTTTAGAGTCGTTGTACAAAAGATCCCCTTGTACACACTGACGTTATGCTGTCGCAATCATATACTTATTTGAGACTATCAGTATTTTCCACTCGTCCATTCTTTCTGAAGATCTTTCAATACATCTTCCGTCGTTGCCGACCCGTTCAATACACTTTGAACAGCGGCGCCCTCAACATCTGAATATCCGGACACATTATTTCTATCAGCAGTTGCCGTATTGATCAACTCATTCACGGTGTCCCAGCCTGCTTTAGATTCCTCTGTATCAAACAATGTTTCATCTACTGTAAAATCTTTCTTTGCAGATGTGCCTGTCAACTGTTTTCCGAAAATGTCTGCTCCCTCTCCCACTGTCAGGTATGCAACAAATTTTGCAGCCGCTTCTTTTTTCTCAGAGTAGTCAACTACTCCAATACCGGAATCTATGTAAGAACGAACTGTAAGCTGTCCGCCTTCTTCCGCCACCGGAAGCGCCATTGCTCCTACATTTTCCAATTCAATTCCATTACCCTCACGCAACTTATTTGACAATAATGGAGCTTCCCAGGATCCCATATAATAAATCAATGCATTTCCATTTGTAAATTCTTCGGTTGCGCTTGCGTAATCTAAATCAAGAACATCCGGAGAAAAGATTCCTTCATCAAAATATTTCTTTAATCCGTCAATTGCCTGTTTGTACTCCGGACTATCCACCGGAGCCTCTTCATATCTCCATTTGTTATAGTAATCTCCTTGCTGTCCAAGTACGGTTAACATCATCTCATCTACTACCCACGCGTCTTTTCCTGCAAATACACTTACATATTTATCCGGATATTTGGCTTTAAACGCTTCAGCCACCGCTTTATATTCTTCAAATGTTTTCGGCACTTCACATCCAATCTCTTTTAACAAAGCCGCATTATAAAATCCAACCATAGAACCTGAGTTTGTCAGCACGAGCATTTTTGTATCACCGCCTGTAAGCTGGTTTCCTTGTTCCAGACATTTTTCTGAATATAACTCTTTCCAATCTTCACCTGCTGCTTCCGGCATCAGTTCGTCCAGATCCGCCAGATAATCCTGTACTTCTTCTGCAAACGCAGATGGCTGCACGCCGATGACATCAATATCTTCTTCCGTGCTTAATGCCAGAGGAACTTTCTCCTGGAATGCCTTACTTTCCATAACCGTCATATTGATTTTAATGTCAGGATTTTCTTTCTCAAATGCATCGACTGTTTCCTGAATCTGATCTTTACTCGGAAACCATGTCCAATAATTTAATGTGATCTGTTCTCCGGTTGTTTCACCATCACTTTTTTCTGATGATCCACACCCACCAAGCATACCAATTGTCATTGCTAATGTTAAACAAATAGCCGCTACCTTTTTTGCTTTCATACATTTTTCTCCTTCTTCGTGCGTAATCTTTTTCAAAAATGAACCGGTTCATTTTTTGGTAAAACATCAAGTTATGTATTGATAATAACCGCCGACTATTACAATGTCAATATTTTTTATATATTTTGTTTACTTATACAATTTTTGCATTTATTTTTTGTAAGTTTTTCACAAAGTTTTTCTTCATTCTTCCTATTCATGCGCTTCTTCTCCGATCTGTACCATCTTAAATCCCTCTCCATGAACTTCATTGGATTCAAGTACGATCAGAAAAGATGCCGGATCCGCTTTCTTTACCGCTTGCTGTACATGGAACATTTCTTTATTGCTGCAAGCACACATGACCACTTGTTTTTCTTCTCCATTATAACCTCCCTGACCTTTTAAGATGGTAGTTCCCCGCTGGCAGCATTCGTCTATCACTTCACAGATCTTAGGACCATGTTCTGTAACGATCAATGTAAGTTTCCCCGAATTAATTCCATACATCAGCTTATCGACTGCGACAGCAAAAATAAAATTGACAACCATCCCATAAATGATACCGTCAATGTCCCGAAATAAAATTCCGCCAACCAGAATGATTCCGACATCTGACCAAAACGCGATTTTCCCAAGAGATAAATGTGGTTTGATCGCTTTCACCGCCATAATGATAAAATCGGATCCACCCGTCGAAGAATTTTTAGAATAAATCAACGCATACCCAATACCGCCAAATACTCCCGTACAAAGAGCTGCCAACAGCCGATCTCCTGTGTATACCGGAAACAGGGGCGCTACATAATCGATCATAATAGAAGAAAGTATCATACAGCGCAAGGAACTGACAAAAAATTTCTTTCCGAGAAGCCGATAGCAAATAATAGCCAGCGGAATATTCAGCAGAATCGTTGATAGTCCGATCGGTACATTCAGCAATCGATATAAAATAATAGAAATCCCGGAAAATCCTGTCATCGGAAACTTTGCCTGCACAGCAAAATTATAAATTCCGGCTGCAATAAATACGCTCCCTATAAATTCCCATATGAATTGAACTGCGAATGTTTTTACTTTTCTCAGCGAACATTGTGCTTTCATATCTTTTATACCTCCATTTCATCCAAGCAATCACCAAGGTCTCGGGCAAGCCCGGACTTTGGCAAGTGTGGTCCAGTTTCACTGGACACACCCTATACAAAAAGAGCGAAAACGCATTATATATAAATATAATACGCTTTCGCTCTTCGGACACTAGCCTAACATCATTTAAGCTGCTTTGTCAAGTATTATTTTCTTCATACTATCTTTTCGGCATCCTGTTTTTCTTCATCCTCATATGAAAGAAATTCTTCCTGGAACATCCGGCGCGCCCGCCTCCTGCACAGGCACAGGCGCAGGCACATGCACAGGCGCACCCGCTGCTGTGACTATGGTGCCGTCCGCTTCCCACATAAACGCTTCCCATTCCCCGATTCCGCTCATAATGATCTTTCGGCTTTCCGGAATTTTTTCGTGCATACAAAAGAAATGCATACACTGCCGGACCGCAGACTACGACAAGAACTACAAACACGACAAACCAAGCAGAAGAACTGTCTGCACTTTTCTCGTACTCATCCTGAAACAGGAAGTCTGATTTCGGATAAACAACCCGGACTCTCACTTTTTCTCCCGGATGCAGATCCCGAAATACGACCTGATACGCCGCTTCCGATGCTTTCTGCATATCCGATACTGTATTTTCATCATACTCCCATCGGATCGTCAACTCATCTACCGGAATGTCATCAAACCACCCCGGCGTAAACTCATACAAATATTCGTCAGCATTTTCTTCATACAGACAATGCTGGTGGATGGAAAATTTTAAATCTACCACTTCCCCCTCTTCATATTCCCGATCAAGATCCAGCCGCACATAGTCTCCGCCGTCCCCATAATAACTGATCTCATCGATACTGTCGCTAAGCGCTGTCAGCTCCTCAGCATATTCATTCGGAATGCCGATTTTCACCCAACTGAGCGCTCCCTCGCTCGTACTGTCCAGTACTCTCCAATCCAGATCGTACGTCAGGATCGCCGAGCCGTCCTCCTGTACATCCACCTCGATCGTCTCCTGCTCAATCTGATCCAGATATGCCGATGCATTCCCCCGGATCTCCGGAATCCAGACTGCCCCAAACAGTACAACGGCAGACAACACTATTCCTCGTTTTGTTTTATTTTTCCGCATCCGAAACCTCCTTTCCAAGAGGACATTTTTGCTGCATCTGTCTGGAATACTCCCGATATTTCTTACATACCGGATGATTCCATATCTGTTTCCAGTCTGTGCGCAGTATATTTCCGAATATCTCCCGATCCAGACAACTCTGACATGCCACCACCTCTCCCGACGGCGTCACTGCCATATTGCTGAGAGCCGCGCCGCAAGACGGTACGTCCAGTCCCATTTCACGGAGCGCTTCTTCCCGGATCCATCCCGGAGACGTAAAGCTCAGTTCCATCCCATTCTTTGCACAATACTCTGCCGTCTCGCGGACGACCTCTGTAATCTCCGCCTCCGAAAGCCGCATCGATACTTGTGCGTCTTTCGCTGCATTTCCAGCCGGGATCAATCCCGAACAGGTTACATAGGTCACGCCAAGTGATTTCAAAAACTCCGCCGTCTCACGATAATTTTTATTGTCACGGCAAAGCGGCGTGTTGACGTTCACCGACAGACCTGCTTCCAACGCATTTTGGATACCCTCCACTGTTTTTTCAAAATAGTCCGATCCGGTCAGGCGGTTATGAATATTACGATCCGATGAATAAAATGTGATCTGTACATTATCCAGTTCTGCCTCCGCAAGCGCCTTGCAATATTCTTTCGTGAGCCGTACGCCGTTCGTATTCAGTCTGGTAATAAACCAACGCGCCGCCTTGATCAGCTCACACAGATCCTCCCGCATCGTCGGTTCTCCTCCGGTAAATGTCACCTGTGGGATCTGCGCTTTTCTGCATCGCTTTAAAATCTGCTTCCATTCATCGGTTCCAAGTTCTCCGTCATTTGCATAAGTCTGCCCTGCCGCATAACAATGTACGCAATACTGGTTACAGTTCCATCTCCCATCCTTTTCCATCGAACTGACCATCAGATCCATCCGATGCGGTGCCGTCATATAAGGGGCATAAGTCCCTATATCCATCTGACCGATCTCGATCTCCGGCTCCCGACCGCGCGCCACATCTTCAAATACCCCGGTGATCGTCTCCAGATCTTCCAACAGTTCTTCCGGATCCACATCCGGGTAAACCTTTTTCACATTCCGGCATGTATTTTCCAGAATCTTTTCCAACGCTTCCTCCGGCATCTCTCCGTCCCCAAATGTATTGAGTTGTCGGATGAATTCCGTCAAGAGGATCGCCCACGACTCATTGACCGGAATGATCTGATTTCCATTTAAAATTGCCACAGACGGAACGAACCGAAACAACTGAAATTTCGGCGGAATCAGGTGGATCCTGACTGCTCCCGGATCTTTTGGATTCCATGTCGTATGTACCATCTCCCGCCAGTTTTTCCATTCATACCACTTTTCCCGAAACATGATTTCTCCTTTTCTCTTATTTCAACCGCGTTTAAAGTCTCTGCCACCGCGTCAGTCAACAAACGGCATTCCTCTTTATGCGCTCTCTTTATACACTACTCACTTTATGCGTCCTCTTTACGCGCTGATGCTGACCACAAACCAGAGCAAATTCCCCAATACCATCACAATAGTCATTCCGAATAATTGTAAATATGTAATGTGTGTGTTTCTTAAGTCCACTTTCGGACAGCCCGAAAATACCGCCTGTATCTTTTCTTCAATCGTTTTACCGAAATAGATGCTCTTAAACAACGTTCGGATCTGCGTATACTGCACGGCTGCAAGAACCGCAACAATACAGAACAGCCCGAATTCCATTTCTCCGCCGAGAGCTGCACACAGCAACGTAGAAATCAGCATCCAGATACTGCTGTTCCTCCGTCCTTTTTTGTAGAACCAGCTTCGATCCATCTGTCCGACCAGACGCTTTGTCAGTTCCGGGAAAGATTTTTCTTCCCCGACACCGAGAGATTCCATTTTCTTACACAAAAACTGATAACTCTCCAGAACTCGTTTCTGCGCCGCCGCGTCCCCTACCTCATAATGAAACGCGATATATCCCCGGCTTTTCGGCACTTTAAAAGACGTCATCGTAACTTTGATGTTTTTTGTTCGAAGTGCATCTGCGATCTCCTGATAGGAAATCTTCGTGCAATGCCCAAACATTATCCGTTCTGCCTCTGTCTCCGTAAAACGCCAGATACATTTCCTCAGCGGTCTTTTTAACAATCCCCCGCCGATCAGAAGTGCCGACAGTGAAATAAAAAAAATGTGCGCACCGTTCCATCTGTTTCCGATCATGATCTGGATCAGACATAGTATGCCGACCATCGTAAAAATTCCCACAAATGGTTCAAGCTTTTTCATTCTCCACTCCTGAAAGACCGGAATTTCCAATTTTCGTTTTACCACCATCTTTATTTTCCCTCTTCGCTTTTTTCTTTGCTTTGATCTGAATACACATCCCGGCACGCCTCATCCTGTCAGCCATGTCACCCGCGCAGTCCGGCAATGATCCGTTTCGGATAGATCAGAAGATCCAACGCATCTTCTATACATCCCGTGCAAAGATCCGCCTCTCTCATCACTTTTCCATATGCCCCCTCCTGATCCATGACCGCGATGGAAAGCGCTGCTTCCCGCAGCATCAGTTCGTCGTTGCGCCCATTGCCGATAGCCGCACAATGTCTGGAACCGATGGATTTTAACAATTCCTTTTTATATTCCCGCACATTTCTGGTCGGAAACGTCTGCAGGCAGACCGGAAGTCCCTCGCACTGCTCTTTTGCGGTTCCGTTCGTGTCTGCCGTCAGCACATAAATCTGGAAATTCCCAGCCAGCGTCAGGATACGCTGGCGCACACTTGGCGGGATCACACCATCAATCGCAAGCGTCCCGTTGAAATCCGCAAAAATTGTATCGATATTTAATGTCTTGTACTCCGGTATTTCGATTCTCATGTAGATACCTCCTGTGGATTAAATTTACAATGGTTCTTTATCCGATCATCTTCTTTCACTTAAAAGCTTTCCAAATTTCAAAAAGAATCAACCGCCCACGCAGCACTTCCTCCTAACTATTTAATGTACACCACATTTCATGCCATTTTTCTCCGCCCCAAGTAGATTGTGATTCTCCCCGATCCATAAAACCAAACTTTTTATACATCTTCACTTTACCCGGCACACAGGTCAGTATCGCACATTTTTTTCCTAATTTCCGCTGTTCCAACAGCAATTCCCTCACCATTTCTCTGGCAATCCCCCGACCTTGATATTGAGGAAGAACAGCCACGCTACAGATCATCACATTTTTACCGTTCGGATTATGAAGACTTATATCTGTAAAAAGTTCATCCCTCAATGACTCTTCATCCGTGCAAAGGGCATTTATGAAACCAACCATCTTCCCTGTCTCGCGATCCATTGCCACTAAAAATGACCGGGCTGCATATTGGATGCGTTCTTTCATGATCGGTAATGTACATGCCTCGCTCGGCGGAAAACAAGTCGCTTCAATTCCCGTTGCCTCTTCCGCATCATCCGGACAAACCTGACGCAATTCATAATATTCATTAAAGTCTCTGCCATCTCCTTTATTTTCGTATTGTTCCAATAATCTTACTGTCCGCTCGTTTCCCCTGAACATTCCAAAACTTTTCTTCGCATAATCCGCCATATCCAGCTTTTTAAAATATTCTTTTCCCTCTCTGCTTTCCTCAGACAACCTGATATGAAGCATTTTGTCTACCCGGTAATGCTTGATCTTTCCCGCCTCTGAATCATACCCTACCAGATAATAGTTCTCATTATACCAGGACAATCCCCAGGGGCTGATATGATACCATACACCGTTATGCCGCAGTTCCATTTCCTTTTTTACATTCCACTGATAATACTGAAATTTTATCTTTTTATTCTCGGAAATCGCATTATGAATCGCATCCACCGTATAGTAAATACTTTCATTCATCGTTTTGATCCTGCCGGATACATAAACCTGCCGCTGTAATTTCTGCGCATCATATTTACTGACCAGGGTCTCCAGCTTTTTAATCAATGCATTCGTTTTCTTTTCCGTAATAAATTTGGAGGACTGGATTGCATCTACCAGAAGTTTTAACTCCGGAAGCTCAAATGCGCGGTTGACCACATGATAATGATATCTGTTTCCAATCGGCTCTCCCTCTACGTCAATTCCCAGAACGCTCAAATCTCTCAGATCATTATACAAACTCTTCCGGTCCGCTGTGATATTATATTTTGCCAATTCATCCATAATCTCCGGCATAGTAATATAATGTTCATCATCCGTCTGCTCCTGCATGATCTGAGCAAGCCGATATAATTTGAATTTCTGATTACTTCCTTTTGGCACGCATTTCATCCCCTTTCATCCATCAATATAACCAGTATATCACAAATGAAAGGCATCGAAGTCATCTTTTCATATATCAAATGCAAATTCAGATGTTATCTTTATTCTTTTCCTCCGGCTTTTTCTCCGCCTCGTTCTTTAAACTTTTTTTGCAAACTTTGCAAATCGTTCCCCTCTGTGTAATCAGTACAACCTTCGCATATGCAATATCTCCTATCTTGTCATACAGACGTCCGGCGCTCATCGCCTCTCCGATCACAGTATAAGAGCTGTTAGCCACATATCCTACTTTCCCCAGCCCTTCATATATCACTTTGATCGCCTCTTTGTCATACTCATTATCCGGCTCTTTCTCCAACCGGATCTTCATACCTTTTTCCAGAAAATCATCTCCAAAATAATACTTTGTTCCTGTTAATGTGATAAATACTTTTTTCATCATAATTACTCCTTCCCTGCAGCTTCCTTTTCAATCATTCATGTACTCATAGTAATCGGATTCGCTGGCAAACAAGATATATCTGCCCTCGACCAATCCCATGTAACCATCACCAGTATTAAACCCTTTCATTGCCAGTTCCTCCATTTCTTTAAAAAATTATCTTGGTTCTGCTTTAATGGTTACAGTATATAATAATAGGTGGGGTATAAAAACCCCACCTATAACATTCCTATCTTTCCCCACAATAAACTAAAAATGCCGGAGGCCGCATTTCTGTCTGCAGTCTCCGACATTTTCTGATCATTTACACCAAAACAGCTTCCCTTATCTTTCATCCCCGACAACAAGATATGTCACGGTACATGGCGCAAGAGTAATTGTTCCAGCTTCTTTTTCTTCTCCCTTTAACTCCGGGATTGTTCCATCCTCTCCGGAGGCGATCACATTGCCATTTAATTTGATTTCCTGGCTGCGAAGCGAATCCGCGCTTAATGTGTACTGTACACATGCCGGAACATGAACGAGAGTTTCTTCTTCTCTGCTGTTATTGATGATCACATAGCAGAAACCTTTTTCTCCGTCTTTTCTGCTCTGTGCATACACATGCGCGCCCTCGCGGATCTCCTCTTTTGTATCATACACCGTTGTCCCTGCCAATCTGCTGTAAAGCAATGCGCCCCAGTACTGCGGTCTCGGCATATGTGTGTCGGCATCCAATAAACCATAAGCGCTGCTTGCCAGCGTATTATGAAAAATGATTCCTTTTGTATTCACATTAAATCTTGCCAATTCATCTACATAACGAATGGTTTCTACAAATGTCGGTCCCCATGTATTTCCGCCGCACGCGGCATCTGCACTTTCTGTTACCCACATTTCTGCGCCCGGCGCATATTTATCACGGATCGTTTCGTTGTAATGCAGATCCTCCATTGTAGCGCCAAGATAATATTCCGATGTGACTGCATCAAAATCAAAATGTGCGCCAAACATCTGCCCACGTTCACTGATTCCGTTATAGCTATGATAGCTATAATAATCCGGAGCCTCTTTGCAACGTTTCATAATATCCTCGGTTCCAAGCAGCAGAGCCGCCATTCCGCCCGCTGCAGCGCCACGCTCATTTTCAGCGGAACAAGGTCCGACCAGTTTGGTCTCCGGATGATTTTCACGCAGCCATTTTGCGAACAGATCATAATCCCGGCCATAATCATCCAACGTATATCCGTCCGGCAGACACATTCCATTTAACATGTTCGGCTCATTCATAAACTCAGCATACTCGATCTTCATACCCTGCTCTTCCGTATATTTCCACAAAAGTTCAGCCTGCTCAGGCATCCAGGCGCCGGTATGATCCTCATGTACTCCAAAGCTGTTCGCAACGCTGACAAGGATCTGTCCGTTTACCGCTTTTACAAAATCAAGCGCTCCCTGCCACTGTTCTTTTGTCAATACAAACTCAAACCCCTCCGGCGCTTTTCCACCTGTATGTCCGTCAAAGTCATAATAAGTACGCGTTGCCCAGCTTCCGCTAAATCTGATGACTACCGGTCCAAATGCTTTTGCAAAAGAACGGATTTTCTCATCATACAAATTGATCGCCGGAACTTTTGTCTGCATACCGGCAAGCATTTTCATCATATCCTCCATCTTATCACATGTCGGAAATGCTTCCTCACCGGAAATCTGTTCCGATGTGTAAGGTACCCAGAATGTACCTCCGGTCAGTTCTGTCATCTCAATATTGTAACTTTGTACGCGCGGATCCATCTCGCGAATAACTTCTAACTTTTCAGGATTCAAGGTCAATTCTATACTCATACTGTTCGTCACTCCTTGCTTGTAATTAAATTCCCTGTAATTAAATTGCTCATAATGAAATCATTCTGTTCTTCAATCTCAGAAACTATGCTTGTTCTTTTGAACGCAATGCTTCCATTTTCTTTTCATTTTCTTCGACACGCTTTTTATTCAATGGATAGAACAGCATGAAAATAAGTGTCAATGCAAAACACAGCAATGGAAGTCCTACGATAATATTAAACAGTGCCTGTCGTACTTCTTCTGTCTGTGTAACTGCCAGTTCGTTGTACCCGATCCATGTCAAAGCCCATCCGCCGATACCGGTACAAACCGCACCTGCCATCTTGCGCACGAAACTTGCCATAGCATAAACGGTTCCCTCTACACGGTCTCCTGTTTCCAGATAATGATTGTCTACACAGTCGTTTGTCATAGCATAGCTTACCATACTCATGATTCCGATACCAAAGAATGCAAAGAAAATCAATACCAAATATACATACGGACTTGTAACACGGGTTACAAAGATAACGATATAGGAAACAACTGAAATCGCTAATCCTACGATACTTACTTCTTTCTTACCAAATTTCTTAGCAAGAGGAACTGTGATCGGAGCCGTTAATATCATTCCAAAGAACATAACAACGCTTGCCAGACCGGATAATGCCGTGCTCTGGAAATAATCCAGGAACATATACTGGTTAAATGCAAAGAAAATCTGAATCGCTGCGTACATAAAAATCTGGAACCCAAAACTTGACAACAATGCTTTGTCTTTAAAACAATCTAAAATAACCGCTTTTGTATTTGAACTTTTCTTTACTTCTGATTTATCTTTATCTGCAAGACGAACTCTTTCAACACTCCATTTCCAGCAGATCAGAATTGTGATCAATGCCGCGATTCCCAATACAACCGATGCCCAGAAAAATCTTTCTCCGCTGGCAACACTATTGCCATCCTCATCTTTGACGTAGATCAACATCGGGATCAAAACACCCAAAACCACTCCGCCAACCTGAGCGCCGACATTTCTCCATGTAGATAAACTTGCACGTTCTCCGCTGTCTGCCGTAATAACGTTAGACATTGCGCCATACGGAATATTCACTGCCGTATAACAAATAGATCCAAATAACAAATACGTCACGACAAGCCATGCAATTTTTATCCCCATTGCCGCATCTGCAAGAAAATAATTATACATCATACAACTGCTGATCACCAACGGCACAGATCCATATACCATCCAAGGCCTGAAACGATCTCCATGCTTATCGGAATGTAAATCAACCATTCTTCCAACTGCCACGTCCGTAAATGCATCTACAAAACGTGCCAGCATAAAAATCGTACCTACAATTGCTCCGGACACACCCATAACCTTTGTATAAAATACAAGAAGATAGCTGTTTGCCAATGTCAATACGAGGTTGCAGCCTACATCTCCAAGCATATACGAAAACTTATCACGTATTCCGAATTTTCTTACATTTGTTCCACTTTCCTTCATAATCTTCCTCTCCTTCGTATTGATTTATCATTCATTAAATCAAGTATTCATTATACATGTGAAAGTGCGTCTATTCAATTTACAGAAATGCAAAACTGTTACTTTCCTTTGAAAATATTTGGTGTCATTTTTAGTCATCATTTTTGAGGGTAGCATTTTTACACACATTTAGGGTGTTGAAATAAGTTAGAAAATGTTATAATAAAAAAGAATGAAAATAATTTCTGTTTTTACATATATTTTTTGCTGAATCCAAAGGAGGTTTCTTTCGTGCCGGATATCCCTTTACTGCCAAATCATACAACACAAGATCGTTTTTTATCTGCATTATTTTTATTGATGGAACACAAGGAATACCATGAAATATCCATTGTAGACATTTGTAAAGAAGCAGAATTGTCCCGCAAAACATTTTATCATTATTTTAAGCACAAAGATGATCTGCTGGATTATCTTGCCCAGATCATTTGTCTATGTTACAGCAGAACAGACGATCGCTCCGGGCATTATCACTATTTTAATTTCTTCTATCATATGCAGAATTCCGTTCGATTACTTTTGAAGAATGATCTATGGTACGACGTTACCCAAAGAACGATGAGACAATATGAAGACTTGCTTTACCCGCACGACTGGGAAAAAGCGCTCGGAGATCAGATCGATAAAAAAGAATGGTTCCTTGAATTTATGAGTTACGGCAGTGCCCGTTTAGTCGAATTATGGTGCAAAAACGGATTTCAGGATCCTCCCGAAAAGCTCAGTTCACTGGTGGAAAAAATTCAATCCGGTTCCTTGGTCATTTGAATCGGCAGTACATGGAATGGGAATTCTATATACACACAAATTACTGGTCATTTAAATACAAGCCCCGCTATGATGCCGCATGGGATTGTGCCCCCACAAAAACAAAATATCATTCAGCATTGCAAATTTTACATCACCCGCACCACGTAAAATTCCCATTGAATTCATTGTTTGTATCGATCGGCATAATTCCACAAACGCTCCAACCAGCATGATCGTCATTCCTGCTATTCCAAGCGCTATGGAAATTCCATCTATATAAAATCAAAAAGTGATAGCTGCTCACACTTATCTTTTTCTTCATATGTCCGCAGATACTCAAATATTTTATCACTGTCATGAACAATATGATGTTTATCACATGTTTGGCTGAATATCTCTGACAATCGTTTTTCATTTGGACTTGGTAAAATATATTGATTCCCATAACAGGCAATATATTTTTCTTTCAATCCGGGAAACAGACGCTCCAGTTGTTTATAGAAATATCCACGGTTGCCATCCCGCAAAGTCATACCCATACCAAAATTAATGATCCCATACACTTTCGCTTCAATACAGTAATTTAGTATCCCATACAGATTTTCCTCTGTGTCATTAATAAACGGTAATATAGGACACAACCACACCACAGTGGGAATCCCCTCCTGATGCAGAATCTTTAACGCTTCATACCGTTCTTTTGTTGTGCTGACATTAGGCTCCAATTCCCGACACAACTGTTCATTGTAAGTAGTCAATGTCATTTGTACGACACATTTTGTTTTTTCATTGATCCTTTTCAAAATATCTAAATCGCGAAGCACTTGGGTTGATTTTGTGATCAAGGTAAACCCAAAACCATATCGTTCCGCAAGTAACAATGATTTTCTCACATACTGCAAGTCATTTTCCAACGGGATATATGGATCAGTCATTGCTCCGGTACCTATCATACATCGTTTTCGTTTTCTTTTCAGCGCATCCTCCAATAACTCAAGTGCATTCTGTTTTACTTCAATATCTTCAAATGCATGGTCTATATGATAGCAATTACTTCTTGAATCACAATAAATGCAGCCATGCGTGCATCCCCGATATAAATTCATTCCATTAGATGCAGACAGAATCCCCTTTGATGTTACATAATGCATTTCCACATACCTCGTTTCCCCTTTCATCTTTTATTCGACCACAACGAACATTGTCAATGAATCCAAAAGGGCACTCTCTGAAAGATTTTTCTTTCAAAAAGTGCCCTCAACAATTCATATTGTTGGAGTAGTATTACTGACAACTAATCACCTTTCTTCATGATGATTCATGTTTGAATACAAATTTGTTGTCAAATTGTTGTCAAAAAGAATTTTTGTTGTCAAAATGTGAAGATTTCTTACTTTCTTAATACAACTTTGCTCCTGCCGGAATGTGATCATCAAGGATCAGAACATTGAGTCCTTCTCTTCCTTCTACAAGGTGTGTAGCGGAGATGATCATACCGCAAGAATCAATTCCCATCATCTTACGTGGTGGAAGGTTTGTGATTGCAAGCAATGTCTTTCCTACTAAGAATTCTGGCTCATAGTAATCGTGAATTCCGCTTAAAATCACACGATCTACGCCACTTCCGTCGTCTAATACGAACTTCAGAAGCTTCTTAGATTTTGGAACTGCCTCACATTCTTTTACCTTTACAGCACGGAAATCTGACTTGCTGAATGTTTCGAAATCAACCATATCTTCGAATAATGGTTCTACTTCTACGTTAGAGAAATCGATCTCAACCTTCGCCGGTGCAGTTGTTTCTTCTGCCGGAACAACAACTTTTGCCGCAACCGTAGCTGCCTGTCCCGCGTTATTTGCTGCGTTCTTTTCAACTCCCATGCTCTTCATTGTCGGGAATTTCTCCGCCACAATTCTGAAAAGGGCTTTAATAACAAGCAATGCCATTTATCGCTATTTTCGCCTAATTATAATACCCTTTTTAGCTTTAAAATTTGCGTTCTACAACAGTATTGGGGTACTATTTGATGTATTTGGGGTGAATTCTTAATTAAATTTTCAATGCCTTTGTTTCCTAATATTATAATCATTATTATGAAGCAAGTCAATCGGACAGACAAAAGCAGCATACTGAATTTCAACTTCAAAGTACGCTGCTTCCTTTTAAGCTATTGAATTGTCAAAATATTTATCTAATCCCTCGAACTCTGTTTTCTTTAGTTCCTTGGTTACATCGGTATAAATGTTCAGAGTCGTTGTTATATCCTTATGACCGAGTGTATCTTGAATAACCTTGATATTTACTCCAGCTTCACACATTCTTGTCGTAAATGTATGTCTAAGCGAGTGACAGCTAAAATGTGGGAGAAGCACTTCTGGATTTTCTGTTTTCAAAAACTGCTCATCATTGCAATCACGGATAATACGTCGGATTGCCTTATTCAAAGTCGATTGATGTTGCGGCTGACCGAAGCGATTAAGAAATATAAAATCTGTATATCCATCTACTGTTGCTTCGCAGTGAACCCCTGGCAGCTCTTGTCGCTGCTTTTCCATAACAAATGCTTCTCTAACAAAGTCAAGCATTGTAACTTGCCTGTTTCCCGCTTCTGTCTTTGGCGTATTTACATTGAAGTAGCAGCCTTTCTTGCCTTCAGAAGTTCTATGGTCATAATAAACCAATGTATGATTAACGTCTATAATTCCCTCTTCCAAATCAATGTCGCACCATCTGAGTCCAGTAACTTCTCCTATATCTTAATCCAGTTCCAAGCATTACTGCAAACACCGGATACCAATATACGGCTGTTTTAGAGTTCTTCAGATAATCCATAAACAATTCCTGTTCAGGTCGAGTCAGTCCTCTGCGTTTTTCTGTCTTAAAGCAATGGGCTTTCTTCAATTCCCTTATAGTTCTTTGATGATGTGACAAGCCACACCCTGAATGCAGCACTCATCTACAATGATGTCTTTCATCTTCTTATTTTCCGGGTGGAGAATGATTTTCTTATTCTCATCATCTCGGAAGTAACGTTTCAATGTATTCTGATTATCCACAAGGGCAACTACTATATCGCCCTCATTGGCTTCTACCTGCTTTTTGACAACCACAAGGTCGCCGTCATCAATCCCTGCTTCAATCATAGACTGACCGCTTGCTCTTAATATGAAGAAATCTCCTTTGCCGAAAATAGCAGTAGGAAGTGATACATATTCTTCAATATTTTCTTCCTCATACTGAGGACTGCCACAAGGAATAGAACCTACAATCGGTGTCTGTGTCTGTTCGCCACTGTACTTACGGGTCACATTGGTGCGAATCTCCTGCCCGTCGTACTCAATCATATTCTTCTCAGCCATCTCTACCAAGTATTTGTATGCTGTACCTCTGGCAATACCAACAGCTTCAGCAATCTTTGTAGTCGATGGGGATTGTCTGTTTTGCAGGTAATAATCCTCGATATACTTTTTTATCTCATTCATAAGTTCAGGACTCTTGCTTCTCATACCTGCACCTCGCTTTCTTTTCTATCGGAAGCACTCTGCTTTCGATAGTTTTATTATACCTGATACGAAAATTTTTTCAAGTAGGTTTTTCGCAAAAGAAAAGAGGTGTCGCAATTTGCTAACACCTCTGCACCTTTTAACTCAATTTATTTCTTTTTAACTCAACAATGTTAAAAGCAAAGTTTTTGTTTTCATTGAAAATTACAGCCTATAAAGGCTTTTTTGTTCAATGAGCTTTTATCCCGCAATTTGTGCAGACCGTCTGCACAAATTCTATTCTATTTCCTTTTCTTCATTATCCTGCTGCTGAAGATAAAACATTGCCTTTTGAGTTTCAATCTCCGCTTTCAGTTCTTCTTTTGTCGGCAGGTATAATTTGTACTTGGACGCAAATAACTGCTCATTTCCGTGCATAACAGAATAACGTGCAATATCATCATCTGTATCGGAACAAAGGACAATACCGATTGTTGGGTTATCGCCCTCGCTACATTTCAGTTCATCATACATACGGATATACATATCCATCTGTCCTACATCTTGATGTGTTATCTTTTCTGTTTTCAGGTCGATGAGGACAAAACATTTCAGTATATAATTGTAAAACACAAGGTCGATATAATAGTCCTGCTTCTCCGTATGGATATGCTGCTGTCTTGCCACAAAAGCATATCCTTTTCCAAGCTCCATCAAGAATTTCTGCAAATTGGAAAGGATACTTTTCTCAAGGTCGCTCTCTGTAAAATCTGTATTCTGCGAAAATCCTAAGAACTCCGCAACTACCGGATTTTTGATGAACTCCAACTTATCATTCTGATACGGTGCAGTCAGTTCCTTCATTTCACTTTCTACAAGCTCTTTTTTCTGAGTCCCCAGCATACGGTAATAATACTGAGAAGAAATGTTCCTCTGCAAAGTACGAACACTCCAAGTCTGTTCTGCGGCTTCTTTCTCATACCAGTCACGAGCTTCCTTATCTTCTACCTGAAGCAATATTCTATAATGACTCCACGAAAGTATCACTCCAGATTGTTGCCCCAGTGTGGCAACAATCTCAGGAAACATCTTGTAAAACTTCAGGCAACGATAAAGCGTACCTTTGTCATATCCCTTACCATAGCGATTTGTCAATTCTTTTGACAGTTTCTTGATAACCTGAAGCCCATATTCAGAACGTTCCTGTCCGCCAAGTTCTTCTTCCGCAATTCGGTATCCCAAAAGCCAGTTCCTTTGAACAAGTGCAATATTAACCGCCTGATATGCAGCTTTTTGTGAGGACTCAATAATCCCACACATATCATTTAAGATGTCATCGGTTTTAACAAAATTATCCATAAAACTATTTTGACCGAATTTTTCTAATTTATTCTCCATAGCCATCACTCCTTGGAATTTTCTAATTACTTCTTGAATTTATATTTTCCTTTTCCGTGACCGGATACTGGTTCAATAATATCTGCCTGTACCAAATTGGAAAGAAGTTTGGAAGCACCTGAACTTTTCAGCTCAAGAAATTCCATAACTGCACTTCTTCCAAACACCTCATCAAAGCCAAACTTTTCAAAAAGTCTATGGATATGAATCGTCGTTTTTACAGAAAAATCACTACCTTTTTCGGAAAGTACACTTTCAATATCCATTTTTGCATCTTGAATATCCACTTTTTCATTCTCAATATCCACTTTTGTATCCCCAATGTCCACTTTCTCTTCGTTCAAAAGTCCACTTATGTGAAGATTTCGATTATGAAGCTCATTTTTCTCGTTCAAAAGCAGATTTCTGAGAAACGCTTCCAAATACTCTGTTGTTTCGTGAATACCTTTTTGCAGGTTCGTATAGTTTGCACGGACAAGTGCGTTCCTGAAATACCACGCATTTTCCGCAAAAATATCATTAGTCGCAGAGAAACCAAGTGTCCTCAAATATTTGATGAAGAACACTGCTGTTGTTCTCGTATTGCCTTCCCCGAAGATATGGATTTGCCATAACCTTGAAATGAATACCGCAAGATGATGGATAATCTCGTCCATTGAAAGCCCTTTATAGCTAAAATCCCTCTCCTGCGAAAAATCATATTCAAGTGTGGCTCTCAGTTCTGAAGCACTGCCATACATAACAGTTGCCCCATCAAGCACCCATTCTTTCTTTGTAATGTTGTAATCTCTAATCTTTCCGGCGTGTTTATAAATACCCTGAAAGAGTTTACGGTGGATAGATACATACTCGTTTGGAGAAAATGAAAACGCTGTTTCAGAAAGAATTTCTGCGATACGGGACGAAACCTTATCTGCTTCTTCGGTACGCTCATCATCGGACAAATGCACTGGTCTTTCTTCATAGTAACTGTCGATAAGACTCTGTGCTTCCTTCATCGTGATTTTGCCTTCAATATTCTGAATGGCGGTATCAATCAGATATTTAGATGGTTTGAGTCCGTCCACCGCCTGAAGTCCAATTGCCGTACTCCAAGCATATCCCTTATGAGCTTTATCCGGTTCAGACTCCCTCAAATATTCCTTAAACGGGTCTTTTTCCATATCCACTACCTCGCTTCATAGTCTTATAATTCTATCTTACCTAATTTGTGCAGACCGTCTGCACAAATTCAAATCTGCACTATTCGCTTTCCTGCATATCCTCATCGGCTTGTGCAATCATCTGTCTGTACTGTTCTTTTACACTTTCCGGTGCAAGTATCTGTACCTTGCCATTAAAGCCAAACACCCAACCGAAAAAGGTCGAACTGGCTGATACTTCCGTCTGTACTCTGAAAGAAGTCATATCATACGCAAGGGTTGTCACACCTTCTCCGAAACGGTCAACCATTGTTTTCATCAGACTGTTATCACACCGTAAATCTACAAGGACTTTCTCGCCTGAGAACATAAAGAATACTTCTTTTGTGTAATTCTCAATATCAAAATCATCAGGCACAGGAATAATATCCTTATCCAGTATCTCCGGCTTGGAAGCAATACGGTCTACCCTGAAATTGATAACCTTGCTTTTCTTCTCAGAATATCCGAGAACATAATAATAGTCCCCACACCAGAGAAGTTTATACGGACTGAACTTATACACTTCGCCCTTGTTCTTCAGAACCTTTTTCTTTAATCCAGTATAATCATAATACTGGAAAGAAATCTGCTTGCCTGCATTGATGGCGTCATTTATAGCGTCGATGATGTAATATATCTGTTCATTATCCGGCTTAATGCGATTGACCACATAGTTATTACGCTTCAGCTTTGCCACCTGCCCAGGACTGGTCATCGTATGTATCTTCTCAATCAGAGTTTCGCTTTTCTTTTTTGTAATAAACTTCGATGACTCTACTGCATCAATCAGTAGTTTCAATTCCGGCAATTCAAACTTACGGCTGGCTACAAAGTATTTGCTCTGAGTAGAATGGATAGTAACAATGTCCATTCCAAACTCCTGAAGTGCAGCAATGTCCTTTGTGACCGTCGTTCTATGTGCAGATATTCCGTATTCATCATTCAGTACATTGATTAACTGTGTTGTGGAAAGAGGATTTTCTTCATCGGTTCTTTCCATTAAAATTTTTTGTAAATATAAAATCCTTGGCTTTGTTTCCATAGCCTTCCTTTCCTAATTGTGCAGACCGTCTGCACAATTTAAAATCTATCATCGCATTGTCTTTTATTCCACACCCAATGCCTTATATACTGCATCTTCCGCACTGGAATAGAAAATCAGATTAAAGCAACCGATTAAATCCGATGGAACTGCTCCAATGTCTGCTGCTGATACGATAGGGAGCAAAACTTTCTTTGCCCCACTGTCCAAACATACCTGCAAGCTGTTTGCAAGTTCATCAACTTTGATAAGTGTTCCTGCAATACTGATTTCTCCAAGAACCGCAAGACTGCTTGCAACAGGTTTACCTAATGCCACTGAAGATAAAGCAATCAGTGTTGGCAATGCCAATTTGTCTGTCATACCAATGCCCTGCAAGTCTTGGTAATTGATGATATAATCCTTTGTCGTCGTACTGATAGAGCCACTGATACGGTTAGAATTGGCTTTCAGAAAATTAAATGCCGTGTTCGTTGCTTCTTTGCATTTTCCATCAGAACCAAGACCTGAACGCTCAAATTTTCCATTACCCGGCATCATCTGAGATTCCAAACGGAATACACCAAGCATACCTGTTTTACCCTGAGCCACGGTATAGACTTGTCCTGGATTACACATTCCTTCCGGAATCAACTTTCCACCGCCCTGCTCTGGTACAGACACATAGAATTCCTCAAATGTTTCATTATCAATGTATGAGAAATTAACATCATAAAACTCCATACCACCAAGTTTCTTTAACTGCTCTTTTACTCTGCGACGCATCTCAAGAGAAATCTTTAAAACTTCTTCCAGTTCTTCTTTTGTATATTCTCCATCAGGATAAAGCAGCTTGATAAATCCACCGACCATCTTTCTGACTGCAATCGTATCACGCTGATTTAAGTTCTTTCCAAGGCGGAAGTATTTATCCAAAGCATCGCCATACTGTTCTTTTCGAAGTTCTCTGATAAACTCTGCAAGATAATCACTGATAAATCCATAATCATTTGTAAAATGCTGCGGTCTGAATTTTGGAATTTCCCAACCCGGAATATAGCAGTGCATACGGTCAAGGAACGCTGTATCTGTTCCCATTTCCGGCGGAAACGGAGCAAACAGACTTGATGTTTTCAACAGCACATCAACACTCTGATTGATATTACCCACAAATACCATTGATGCAGAAGCAGATTTTTCCTCTTTTCCACGAGCAAAAGAACCAGAAGCCATGTAGTCTTTCATTATCTGGATACCGTCTTTATCTTTGAAATTGATACCTGCAACCTCATCAAAAGCGACACAATCCCACAAACCGACAAGACCAACTGTCTTTCTTGCCATATTGTAGAACAGATTTGCTACTGTTGTCTGACCACCGGAAACAAGAATACTGTTCGGTGAAATTTCTTTGTACAAATGAGATTTACCTGTACTTCTCGGTCCGAGTTCACACAAATTAAAATTATTTTCTACAAGCGGTAACATACGGGCAAGAAGCAACCACTTTTCCCTTTCGGTCAGTGTATCCGGTTCCATACCGATAGAACGGAGCATTACGCTTATCCATTCATCTTTTGTAAATGCTTTTCTTCCTTGCTTCAGCTCATTGATGTCAACGTGTGGCATCTGAATAGGTGTCAATTTACGGATATGGATAGGAGAAGCATTCTTGTCTTCCTCTATGTATTCATATTCAAGCTGAACAATACACCATATACCGCCACAAAGCAGGCGGTCAAATTTACTCGGATAATCTTCGCTAATCGGAATTGCTTTAATTCCAAGGTTAGAAAACTCTGCTTCATAAGTATCTTTTTTAATATTCAGATTGACCGTAATCTTATCAATAACGGTATGACTTCCCCTCTGACGAAGCAATGAAAGGATTTTCTGTGCTTCGTCTGGTCGTACATAATTGTCTGCCAGTATTCTTTTTACATTCGCCACACCTTCTTCGATGATAGATGGGTCATCAGAACTGCAATACTGTCCAAGTAAAAATTCAAGCACATAAACCGGAACATTCGCACCCTCTTTGATGGATTTCGTCAAATCCTTACGGACAATCTTTCCATCAAAATAAGTACGGAGCTTTCTGTTTATATCACTCATCTCAGAAAAATTGGTGGTTTCTTCAAAGCTAAATGATGTGCTATTCTCTGTTACAATATTTTCCTCTGTTTTTACTTCTTCTATGCTTCCTTCATCATCTGCAAAATCGGCATAGCCCTGAGCTATATCTTTTTCAATGTTATCCATTATAATCTAATCCTCCTCATCGCACTTATCGGCAAGCTGCTCGATGATATGCAACATATATTCTTTCGCTATGCTGTCTTTTCCTAAGAAATTATACTTTTCATCAAGATAATTCTCAATCTGAATCAGGATAGAAAAAATATTATTGACAATTCCAATCGGTTCATCAGTTGCGTCCGTTCCATAGAGCTGTCCACCCATTGTAAAAATCACAAGCCAAAATGAGCCCAATGGATCACCTGACGAAAACATTGTTTTATAAAACTGCCCCATCTCCGTATTGTTAGCAATCTCTCTTACATATTGTTCCGGTGTTACACCAGTATGTATGCCTGAAAGTCTGACGGCATCATTCATCATTCTCAGTTTCACGGACTTTGGCTGTTTCGTCATCATTACAACATCGCAGATACAATTCAAAATCTGAAGTTCCAAATACGGAAGCAATTCTTCTTTTGAAATGTCGTTTGTAATGTTTGACCTGTCAATCAAATCCTCATAGAAAAACTTCATTTCTTCCAAACGGTCTTCTATCGGTATCACACCAAGCCAATCCACTTCCTTAATGGAAATCTCACGCACTTGGTTAATCTGATAATTTACGCTGTCAATAAAGTTCTGACATATTGCATTGGAAATGTTACTGTCAGGATTTCCAAGAATCGAAAACCGCATAATGATTGACGTCGTATAATCAATCATATCCTGCAAATCTTTCTGCGTTCCGGACTTGTATAATGCCCGGAAGAAGTTGACCCAAAAGCCACCTGCATAACTCTTACTTATGGATATGACATTTCGGAAATTGCCAACCTCTCCTCCGGTTCTCGCTGCACTTAAATATGCACTCTCCGAAAATGGAAAGCTCATATTATTGAAGTAAATCCTAATGATTTTACTCTGCTCTTTTGTCACTCTGCCCTGTCTTTCAATGACAAGAGCAAACGCATATAACGCAAGGTAGGTACTGCCCGAAGCTATCTCGTTCGGAATATATCGGCGTGACGCCTTTGTTACAACTTTTGATACAATATTGAATGCCCGTTCACTATCACTGGCTATCTTTTCATAACATTCCTGATAAAACTTCTGTGTTTTAATCAGTCTTTTCTCTTTCTCTCTGCTCATATCCCGAACAGTCATTGCAACTGCAAAGGCTAAGGCATCAGAAAAGCCCCATCTTCCCATAAGGCGATACCCCCTTTTCAGATATTACCCGAAGAATCCAAAATCATCGGCAAATGCAATATCCATAATAATCTCGTGACGAAGAACTTCTATATCATTCTTATCGTCATAAGCAACCAAGTAGTATTTCTGTGATTTATCGTATTTCTTGTTCTTAAAGTTAAAGCGGAGTCTGAACATACGCTTCGTCGTATCTTTATCTTTCTTATCTGCAATAACAATATTCTCATTAGAAATCTTCTCGTTACTATCAGAAATGAAATATACTCGGTAACTTGTTTCTTTCACAACATCACTTACCGGCTCTGTCTGAACAAAATCCAGTGTCGTGATAAGATTTGTAATCTTTGAAGTCAGGCTTACAAGAGCAATCTCTGCAAGACTTGTTTCCTTTTTGCCCTTATCTACTTTCACATCAATCATTGGTACAAGCATTTCCTGCGGAGAGCAACCGCCATGAACATAATTCTGTCCAGCTCCTGCAACCTTGAAAATATCTGAAGCAAGAGGGAACGATACAATACGCTCATCGACACTACCAAGCACCTTACCAACCGTTGTATGGCAAACACCGTCTACATTGATTTCTTCGTCAGATATGGAATAACGCTGTCCAACGCTGTTTGATTTTGAAGCAGCTCCGGCAATCTTATCCGTTGCCTGAATTTTATCTCTCTTATAAATAAATCCGTGGTCTGCCGTCACAATAAAATGATAGGTATTTGCCTGCGATGCAATCCTCTTTATCAAAGTATAAATTTCTTCGATTGCTTCTTCGCAGGCGGTAAACACTTCATTTTCAGAAGCCGCTTTATCTCCACGGGCATCTATCTGGTTATGATAAATATACACAACGTCCAGTCCGGTAAAGATAGAACGAAGGTCTGCCTGCTTCATTGTTTTCATTGAATCGAACTGAACGCACTTACTGCTTATTTTATACTCTTTCAGAATAGCTTCCCTCTGCTCCGTGGAACTGCACGCTTTTCCGTCTACCAGTACATCATAAGACGGACTGTACTCAATCGTCTTATGCGGAAGCAGGGAAGCCATACCTAACGGTGTATAAGATGGAAGAACGCCTTGCATTGCTCCGATAGAAGCATTGCACTTCTCATCTGCCTGCATTTTTTCAAACAACGTATGTGCAACCTCATAGCGGAGTGCATCGGATATAATAACTACCACTCTATCCTTTGAGTAATTGATATGTCTTGCAAAGAAATCCCTCTGCAACGTAAGTCCTGTTTCCCCATCTGCGTCTGCAAGCTCATTGTTCCAGTTCACTGTAATCCGGTTCAGATACTCATTCGTATAAATATTCTCAACCAGTTCCCTGATTTTTTCAAACTGTGTGGTATCTTCCAATTTATCAAAGTAAAAATAGAAGTATCTATAATAACGGTCAATCTTATAGGTTGACTCCGTATATTTCTTAACCATGTTTTTGATACCGCTGACTGGCTGATACTTACCTTCAGCAAGCATATCAAAGGCATTTTGAAGAATGAAATACTCGCTGCGGAAGTTCTTTCCAAAATGTTGCTTCCTGCGTTCTACACAAAGCTCCGGAATCGTCTTTCCATTCAGCTTTGCTCCTATATCCTCATTCTCAAGTCTACCGATAATCCAACTAATCAGCAGTTCATCAACACCTGCAAAGATATTGCAATCTACAAGTGTTTCCACTTCCATCTTCTCAAGATAACTCTTACCGTTGATTGCATTATAGATAATCTCTGAAATCTCATCAAAACGTGTACCATACAGATAACTGTTCATCAGGTTATCCATAAACGCAATGATATTACCAAATTTATAAGAAATAAATGGTTTCCAAGCCTGCGGCATATCCGTATGAATACTCTTAGCCGCATAAGTAACAAACATCGTGATAACGAGTTTTTCAAGTGTTGGCTTCGGGTCATTATATCCAAATGCCACATCTGCCTGCTGCCAGAATGCAGAAAGCAAATTATACTTCTCAAACTCAGCCAGATATTTGTTATCCTGCAAGCCATCGTCTGTCAAAATTGAACGCAGCACTTCTTCAAAAGAAGCTGTCTTATCCTTGCAAAGAACGCTCATCAAGGCAACTTCAATCGTACTTCTATTGAAGTTCTCTATTTCCAAATCATAGAATTTCTGCGTTCTGTCTTTATTCGCAAAGAATTTAATATAATGCTGAATAACTGGCTTGTACCGTTCATCAATACCCAAATCAAGTGTAAGCAAAGAAGCACGGTCAGCAAAAAATTCTTTGGAATATCGAATTGTATCTGCAAGATGATTATCCCTTATACTCGGTTTTGCAAAAGGAGCGTACACAAGGTAATTGGTTGTCGTATCCTCTCGTTCCAAGAAATATTTGATATAGAACTGGTTGTCCGGCTCAAGATGCAGAACCTTTGCATTTTCCAGTTCAATGCTGTCAATATCCTCCTGAAACTCCGCATTGGCATCATACCAAAACACAAGTTTACGGACATCACTTGCAAACTCACTATTTAATTTGTCTGTAATCTGTTTTAAGTTTAGTTCTGCCATAACTGTTATCTCCACTAATTAGTCTTGATAGATAATTGTAGAACCCTCCATTGCTGCAAAATTAACTGTAATATTGGAATATTCCTGAGTAAATTTAGAAATATAAGAATAATACTCCGTTATATCGCAGGAACGAACTGTAAATATTCTATAAAATTCATTTGTATCAAAACCGTTTTTTATTTCGGCACAACCAATAATGCCATCTTCATCTGTTCCCTTTTTCCTGATAAATATTTTTTTGAACCTAAAGTCAAAACTATATATATCGTCATTCGGTTTAATAATTAAAGGAAGCACTTTTATTTCAGTTGGTAGTTCACTTATATCATTTTCTACATCTATAAAAAATGACATATAATCGCCTTGAATACCTTTTTCAAGCTGTTTTGCCACAAATTTAAAACTGATATTATGAATTCTCTGACTGTTATCAACACAATTAGGTAACTGATTCTGTACTTCAGTTAAAATTGCTTCAACTGTATCGTTAATATATTTATTAGCCTTTTTCACAATAGTAATTGCATCTTGTGCCGGATATGTAATACCACTGTTGATAAATTCTTGAATAATAAATTCATTATTATTTCCAAGCATAAAGCTACTCTTTACAGTTACAAGTACAGTTTTTATATGTTTAATATAATTATCAAAAGCCTGAATATACTTAAATGTATCATCATTTTTGTTGGAATCAAGCAATGATTTTAATGTAGCAAAATTAGAATTGTTTTCTATCGCAGTATTGACCTTTCCAATCATTCCTCTATCATCAACCGCAAAAGAACTATCTCCTAAAAGAGCTGCGTTAATTATTTGAAAAAGAATATCCGAACACATTCTTGCATAATGGAAAAATTCCATTGTTGTTTTCTGTAGGAAAAGACCATCATCAATAGTTAATCCTGCAATATCAAGGTCTGTACAGTGTAAATCACTTTCACAAACAGATGCCTTTCCTGTTTCTACAGCTTTTCGCAGTATTTCCTGTTCTTTTTCTTCCAATTTAATTCCACGTTGAGTATATACTTTATCCAAAAGCTCACATGACATATTCATATATGTAAGCATTTCTCTCAAACTATTTACATACTGCCAAGTATCATAAACTTTTTGCTGTGCCAATTCTTTTTGAAATGTTTTCAAGTCAAATGCCATAGTTTTACCCTCCTATATCTTCGCTAAAATCTGCATTTTCTTTCCATCGGCGGTTTGGACTTTTTCGTAATTGACTTTTACGCCATCATCAAGGTCGATGTCGATACGAGAAAGAGCCAAGTGGGCTATTTTAGCATCATAGTCTTTGGTTTCCTTAATCTGTTTCTGGAGCTTTTCCTTACGCTTTGTGGCATTGGAAATTTCCTTGTTATCATGGCTGTTGTCTATAATTTCCTGCATACGGATAATCTCTTTTTCATACACACGCTGAATACGATGCAGATACTCAACTCGTACATTACCAATAGTATCTGCGTTCCAACGGTGCATATAAACAAGAGCCTTAAACCCATTCTGCTTACCGCTGTCAAAAAGCCAGTAAATCGGGCGTTTCTGGTAAGTCTTAATATGGTCTTTGATAAAATCTGTCAGAAAATAATTCCTGATTACTTCACGGCTTGTTTTACCTTTATTGCCAAGAGCATTAGCAATAAAATCAAGATTTTCTTCAAGTGTATCTTCTCCATAAACCTTTTTCAGCCAAGCACAAAACAGACCAACAATATCATCTTCAAAATATTCCTCGTCTGTAATTGGAATGCAGTTATCCTCATCTGGAATAAACGTATCATATTTGCCGTTATCCCATTCTCCACCTGCATAAGCAAGTCCATCTTCATCAAGAGAATAACGTCCAAACATACAACCAACCGCATAAGAAATTAAACTCTTAATATCTCTCTGTAAATCAGCCTGACGAACCGTAATATCTTTATCTTCTACTTCCGGTGTCAATTCATTCTGCAATCCATAGATGTCAATAAAAATGCGATTAAGTTCTTCTTCATTAGTTTTAAGCTGATTAAAACGTTCATCACATTCTTTTGTCCACACTTCAAAAGCTGTTGACAATTTATCTAATTCATAACATAGTAATGGATGCTTTTTGAAATCCCAAGATGTTTCAAATACATCCCAATCATATTTACATAATTCAATATTTTGCCTAGATAGTTCGGTAACATTATTGCTGCAACCTAATAATATAGGTGTTCTTCCTAATGAGCCTTCGTGGTAATCAAGCGTAGGTGATATCACCTGTAAAAATTTTTGCATTACCTTCGTATTGTAAAGTGCTAAAACAGAATATATATTTTCATCATCTACATAACACATGGCACCTTTTGTTTCAAAAATGAAACCTGTCGGAACATACCTAAGTGAAAAAAGTCCTGATGAAATAGTAGACCATGTTAGTCCCTTTTTAAAATAAAACGGAATGTTTTTTATAGTTCTTGTGTAATTTTTATAAAGAGTCGCTGCATACTCCTTCATTTCAATCCCATCATTTTCCCAATTAACCACATAAGTATTATTACCGTACCATCTTCTAAAAGCCCCACCTTTTGTACAAGGAAACCATTTATAATTAAATTTTCTCCTATCATCAATATTTGCAATATCAAACCCTATTTTTTCTAACTCGATTTCAAACCATAATTTCAAAAAACGGTCATTATCAGATGTAGCCAAGCCTTGTCGAGGCTTAGCAACTTCCGATAAAGTTTTTGATTCATCAAAAATTTTAAACATTGTATCGCTCAACCAATACGCAATCGTAGCTCCTGGGATTTTTAAAAAATTAGATTGTTCAGCTTCATAAAAATACCCACAATTTTTATTATCAATTGCTTCTAAAACTTTTTGCTTCTGAACCTCCATTCCGCCTTTAAAATCAGACAGTCTGAAGCACAACGCTTTCTCTGTTGCTTTACCATTTTTTAAAACAAATGAACATATTGGAACCGTTGCTTCTTCAAAGGCAGAGTATTCCATCTGCACTAAAGTAGTAATCGCCTTTGTATCAATGATATATGTTCTCAAAGCTTCATACGTTTTAATAAACATCCATACGAACGGTGTCATAAAAGCAGAGTATCCATCTACTTTGCAGTAATCAAAATTACGGTAAATAAATACACTGAACAAATCTCCGGAATATGCCTTGTAATTATCAACCACAAACTTCTTTAACTGTCCTTCCAACTTATTCATATATGGCGGATTTGTACAAACAACTGCATACTTATTACTCATAATTTCAGCCTGTTTTGCAAGTTGTAACATCTGCGGAAGTGTATCGTTTAACCAAGCCGTTGAGAAAAGGTCTATCTGCCCTGCACTACGCTCGACATTGTTTAAATATTCTACAAATCCCTTGTAATCTTTCTTTTCAATCGTCTGTAATGTACCGATTTCCTGTGCGTCCCTGTACGCTTCAACTAAGTATTCGCCAATTTTATTCTGTTCACTATCCGTTGTTAAACCATTACAAGTAAATTTATCAATAGAATTACTTTCCTCAACAACTGCAAGGTTATTGGATATACCTTTTGTCAATGCACGACGATTATAACTGCGAGCTTTCATCATTACTGCAAAATACGCCAACTGATATGCACGCTTATCAATATCCATACCGAAAAGGTTATTTTCCACAATACTTAATGCCGCATCTCTGTCGGAATATCCAACTTCACGGTAGATTTCCATAAGCACATCAAATGCATAAACAAGAATATGTCCACTACCCATACAAGGGTCGAAAAAGGTTAAATCAGTCGGATTGATTTTTTCATCGACACACTGGATTTCTCCGTTTTTAGGTGTAACGAAAAATTCCAGTTTTTCAGCTAACTTACTCTGTGGATTTCTTTCAATCCAATATCTTCCCAAAGAGTTATCCACCATATAACGAACAACCCAATCTGTTGTAAACAACTGTGTCGCTGCCGGAATATCCGCTTTCTTTACTGTTCCTTTATAGATATTCACAATCTCGTCGTGTTTCTTTGAAATATAATACTGATACAGCCAACCAATAATCTCGACCTGACCATCAGCTTTTATTTTCCCGTCTTCAGTGTACATTTCATCGTTAATGCGGAAATCGACATCTTCAATATCATTGATAAGATGATGAATTATCCCCTCTGGGTCTGTAAACGAAATTGTAAGAAGTAATTCCGAATAATCATCTGTCTTTTCAAACAGCTCCGGTAAAACATCGTGAAGCTTATTGCACTGCTTAATAAAAAGCATACGGAATAATTCGTCCAATTTATTATCATCTTTTAACTGGATAATTCTGTCCTGCTCATAAGATGTAAATTCCAAGTCGGTATCAAACGGTGTTGTTACTAAATCAGGTTCTTTTTTTGCCTTATTCTCGGAAGAAAGCACACGAACACCGGAAGGCAAATAATCATTGACTTCCATAAAACGGATCGCAATCAAACGATTGAACCAAGTATATGCAACTTCTTCAATCACATTTTCAAACGCTTCCTGATAACTCTTATAGCTGCGTTCTTTTGTCTGAATTGCTTTTACAAGAGCATCTCTCTGTTTAATTTCAATACCGGAGATTTTCATATAATCCTTTGTACCTACATCATAGAAATACGTATCACTTGTTGATTGTGGTAATTTCTCAGCAATCCCATTCTCTGTAATACCAACTGTTCCGGCTTTATATTTAATATCTTCAATGAGCTTTTCTCTTGCCCACTCTGCAAATTTTCTTATTGCTGTTTTATTCATCTTGCTCCTCCATTACCCGATTTTCAAAATCAATGGCAATAATGCAATGCCGACATCGACACCCTTGTCTGCTACCCATTTGATAATGTCTTTCGCCTTAGACCATTTTTTGCTCTTACTTTCTTTTGAATTAACAATTTCTTCCAACACAGAAATCTTATCTTTGATTTCCTCTATATCTTCTTCTGGCAGTGATGTCATCGAGTCAATCGTCTTTCTGACAGAATCAAACGTTACATTCATAGTGTTTTTATTTTCATTGTTATTTGTGATATTAACAACTGTATTAGGACTACTCGTTGCAACTGCATCTAATCCCGGATAATTCAAAGCCTTAAATGCACATAATTTGTTGTATATCTGTTGCAGGTTATAATCCAAAGAAGAGCCTTCCACTTCATCGTAAAAGCCTTGTTCAGCAAAATAAGAGTATAAGCCTTCTCCAAGTTTTGGAACATAAGGATGATATTTTGCAGTTATCGTTCTATACAGTTTTTTCTTTTCCTCTTCAGCAGTCTTGTCATTCAAAGAGTTTTCTAATATTTCTATATCCTTTGTCAACATTTCCTTGAATCTGAACAAAGGGTCTTTATTTTGTTCTGTAATTATCAATAGCTCAAGCTTTTCTTTAACCGCATTGATTTCAGGTCGATAATCAGCTTCGTGTCCGATTGTAGATGCACGACTTGAAAATTTAAAATCACTTGAAAATCCGGGAAAAAGACCATTGTACTTTGCGATTAGGGTTTGAAGCAAATTATATGACCCTGTATTTGTATTATGTTCCGCACATCGTTTTATATCCTGTTTCATAATTTCAATTATTTTTTCGTTCAAAGTCATTCCTCCTTAGAACTCAATATTGATAATCGTATCTTCTTCCAAAGTATTCATCAGTTTTTTTTCAAGTTCTGCAATGTACTTCTTAACATCTGATTCACTCTCAAGCTGCCAAGTTGTCGCATTGTTGATGGATTTAATGCTGACTGTTTTCTTTCTCTTTACCTTTGGAGCAGGTGTAGCCGGAGCAATCGTTTCTCCTCCGTAGTTACCGGTTTCTGCAACGTGAGCAGGCTGTTCTGCTGCAATGATTTTCGCTTCTTCTTTTTCAATCTCATTCAGACAGCGGACTTTGAGTGCGTCTGCTTCCACTTTGATATTTTGCAATGTAGCCACATTGTTACAGCTCGTTGCCTTGTCACTGATTTCTCTGAACAGATTTACATATTTATCAGCCAATTTATCGTGGCATTTTTTGTTTTGCAGTTCTTCAAAGACACGCTGTCTTGCTTCCTGAATAGCATTATCTATTGGCTTCTGCATTTCGTTAAGAAGTTTGCTATAAAGATTGATAAACGTGTCCAATAACTCCGGTAATTTAAAGATTTCTGAATAAGGAACAGATTTCTTCAAAATAGACTTGATGTCCGCAACAACTGTTTCAATCTCACTATTTACAATGAATGTCTTACTGTCATCATAAATCTTCATCAGCTTCAGAGCTTTATCAAATATACCCTTTTGTTCTCCCCCAAAGAACTTCTTAACAGGCTCATAATCCTCAGCAAAATCGAGAAAATCATCTTTTTTATTGTCAATACCTGCAAAGAACTCATTGGAATATTTCATTTGCAGAACATCAGCCATCAGCTTTTTTCCAGAAGCAATAAGCTGTTTGCCCGGATATGCAGGCTGTGTCGCATAGTGAATATCCAATTTTTCAAGGTCATTCTTCAGATTTGATGCATAACCAAGAAAACTTCTCATAATCGCATCGTCATCATCACTTGCCGAAGTAACATTAAAGAGTTCTTTCATTACTGTACGGACAGATTTCTTCTGCTTTTCATTCGCTTTTACACGCTTCTCTGTCATCAGCTTTTCATTAAACTCTTTGCGTGTCAGATAACGGATAATTTCTTCCGGAGTCTTTGAAAGCAATGTAACTGCATCGTTATTAACGAACATTGCAATTTCGCCGTCTTTGAACAACTTAGCAACAAGCCACTGTACATCAGCTTCTACAAAACCATACGGTGCTTTCAAGAAACGTTCCAGAATGGACTTCATAGAAGTTTTCATGTGACGCTGTGTGTTCAATGCAATATAGTCATTCACATCGTGCAAAGCCAATTCATTCTTTACAGTATTTGTACCTGCAAGTGTGAGCTGCTGTCCATTATTCTTAAATAATGTGCGAATATCCGACTCACTCATTGCCATATCAATATAAGACAACTTATGATAAACAGTTGAAACTAGCTTGCCGAGGGCATCATTTATCTTGGAAGCAATTTCCTTTGCTCCACTCTGAATTTTATCGCCATTCACATAGATTTCTGCATTCTTCAAACTTTCTGAAAGGAATAACTTTGCAGCACCGTTTCTCTCACGCATTTCCACTTTCTTAGCTTCCTTAATGCTTTCAAACTGTGTAACTGCATTTGTTGCATCAAAGCGGATAAATTTTTCTATCTGCAAAGCAGAACGGATTTCATCAAGAAATGTTCTGTCGTCAGGCAATACTACAAGTACGCAACTTGACTGACCGGACAGAATTCTCATTGTTGTTTCATCTGCTCGCTCATCGCTGTTCGGAGTAAGGATTTTCAATGTGATGTCATTATTCTGATTTGCCTTATATGGTTTATCATCAACAACCTGATTAAAAGCAAACGCATATCTTCCGTTGAATGCAGGATAGCGATACTTCTTTTCATCGTAAAGACCATCAAAAATCATCTCGGATACCTTTGCAATGACTTCTCCGGAATCTACATTCTGTGATTCAATCGCCCTGTTGATTTCCTGCTCCTCATCTGTCAGGAATACATAAATATCCCCGTTCTTCTGAACCAACGTCTGACGAACAAGGCGTTTTAATGCGTCCTCTACCTGCTGTGCAAGTGCCATACGGTCATCATTTACATTCGATACCATAAGACTTGTGATATTCTCAATATTTACTTTGATTTCCTTAACGTACTTAATCATAAAGAGTGTTTTCAGTACATTAACATCAAAGCATTCTTTTTCGTGATTCGGATTCAGATACTCATTATCTAAGGCACGGGAAATAACACCCTTATGAGAATGGTCAAGGAATTGCTCAAGGGCGTCATAGAACATATTAAATGGCACAATCGTTCCCGGCTCATCGTTCATAACTTTTACGGCAGATTCTTTAAACAATGCAAGCATAGAACGCTCGCCTTCTGCCAGATGCTTACCAGATGCACCGTGAGTACGAATGGAAGTCAGAACACTTCCAAGTAAATTAAATTGATATGGAATAAACGGATAGATGTCCGCAAAATTTACTCTGTCTGAATATAATTTCTTTTCAACACCATCGTTGAACAGAATGAGGTTTTTGATGACTGTCGCCTTATCATCATAAAGTAAGGTAAGAGTTTGTTTTCCTGCTTCGTTCTTTTCAAGGATTCTCTTTTTGATTACTTCATCAACATTGGCAGATGAAAGAGAAAGCCTGGTATCAAAACGTCCCTGAATCTTTGAGAAGTCATTTCCTTTTGTTTTTGTAATCGAATCAATATCCTGCTGACTTGTTACGATAATCCAAGCCTTACCGCCGCAAGCAGTACCCAAATCTTCTGTTACGGTCTGAAGATTCAGCATCAGTTTGGAATCATCGCCTATGTACTGTCCAATCTCATCAATCAGGAATACGATATGATGATTGCTCTCTTTTTTATCAAGATATTTCTTAACAAGTCTGGCGAAATCCTCAACCTTATATGTATATTCTCCGGTAGCTTTCTCACACCAGTTTCTACCGGCTTCTATGCTCATAAATCCAATCTCATCAAGGACTTCTACCACATCGTCCTGAATGAAATCAAAGTCGCTGCGTGATTCCTCCCAAGCAGAACCAAAGCTATCTTCAAATTTTTCTTTGAATAAATTGTACTTTCCTTCTTCTGTCAATTTGCGTTCCAAATCTGCAAGGAACGGATTAGAGCCACTAAATCCCTGCATTTCATTGAACACATTCTGCAATACGGAAACAATGGCAACCTTAGACTGCTTACCATTCACTTCACTTTTAGAGTCAATATTAAAAAGGACAACATCCGTCGGAATCGTACCTGCCAGTTTCATATCTGCAAGTACCATCTGGTCAGAAATTTTATTATCATCTACGAAGTAATCAATCGCTTTCTTACCGCCAACTTCTTTATTTTCAAGGAGATAGGATAAAATCTTCAGGAAGTGAGATTTACCACTTCCAAAGAAGCCGGAAATCCACACGCCCATCTTGTCTGTATTTCCGGTAATTCCTCTCTTATAGCTCGCAAAGAAATCAGAAAAATGCTTCTGAAGTTCTCTTGTCACTACATATTCTTCAAGCTCCTGCTTAATATTTGCATCGTCATCCTGTCCAACTTTGATTACGCCTTTAATATCTCTGTCAATAGGCTTTGAAAACATATTCTTGATAATCATATTCCCTCTCCTCTTAATCCACGAGCTTGAACGCTCTGTAATAGTTATCGTCCTTTATCTCTCCAAACAACACCAGTTCCTGACCGTCATAATTGCCCGGATAAAACAGCACTACCGGAACATTATCTATGACCTGATGTAAATTATTCAGTACCGTATGTGAACGCAATATCGGATAGCACTTTCCAATACCAGTAATAAACACAACTGCTTTCTCCGGTGTATTATCCCTGATATGATTCACTATCAGACTGTCTGATGATGTTATCCTCAACATATTGCTGATGGATTTTGACACTCTCTCAAAGCCTTTTGTCTTTTCAAACTGATAACACTTTTCTAAATATCCTTTTTTGATAAGAATATCAATCATAATGTCGTAAAGGTCAAACACTACAACTTTGAAATCATCATCTGAGTTTTCACTTTTTTTCTTGATGTATTCTATCCTCTCACGGATATACAATTCCTTTTCAGCCGGATAATCAAAGATATAGTACCCAACTTCATTTCCTAACCCTTTGTTCTCTCTAAACGAGGGTTTTTGTATCATTTCTTCTGCTTTATCTAATCGTTCGTCAAGCGACATCATTTAGTCCACCCCCGTAATTGCCTTAACCATTGCACCATCTCCACACGCTTCAAGATAACGCTCTAAAGCAATATCAAGAATTGGTGGCGTTATTGTTTTCTTCTTCTCAACAACCGTTAAAAGGTTCGCATCTGTCAAATAGTTAAAATATATTGAGCGAAGCCTGCGTTTTGTACCATCTGTCCAAGCTGCAATATCTTCACTTTGAATTTCTTTATTCTTGAAAAAAATATTTACATCTGCATCTTCGATTATCGGAATACTAAGTATATTTTTTTCTCGATACACTTCAAACATAAATTCAAAGAACAATCGGTCTGACCTGAGAATGGCAATCAAATTGATTACCTTCTGGGTTGCCAAGTCAGAAGTACAAAACAAGTCAATCAGTGTCTTATCCAGTCTTTTTGCTCTGTTCCAAATGTATCCATATATCCTTTTGGCTCGATACTCTTTTGCCGCGCCAAAAAGATTTTCGTCTATACACATTTTTTTAATTTCTTCTTCGGACTTTCCAGCATCAATCAGCTTGATAACCTTCTTCATTTCAACAAACCAGAATGATTGGGAAATCAATCCTGCACTATATGTTTCTTCTACCATCTAATTCACCCTTTTGGTGGACATTAAACCTTTTAATATCCCATTTTATTTTTGACTGAAAGCTATGTTCCTTTTATTCGTCTAATATAACTTCACATATATCTCCAATATCGCAATGGAACACTTTACAAATTCTCATCAGAACATCAAGAGATACTGTTTCGTTCTTATTCAACTTCGTCGCAACAGATGATGAAATCTCCGCTGCACGCATTAAATCCTGTCTTTTCATCTGATTATCAATCATAAGTTTTTGAAGTTTATTATAGCTTATTCTCATCTGTAACTCTCCTTTGTATTCTCCGCTTCTTCTGGTTACAGTTACTCGATTAACATCATACCATAAATAATCTATTTTTTCAAGATACGGACGTTTATTCGCAACTCGTTATTGATTAGGTGTCATTTTTTACTAACACCTAACAGTAAAGTGATTCAAAGTAAAAAAGTGTCTTCGACACTTCAACTCCCCTACCCCTCAATCTTGAGGGATTAGGGGTTTCTTTTTTTCTTATTTTCCCTCATAATAATCTTATGAATATTTTACAAAAGATTTTTAAAGACCATTTTGAGGAAATGATTTATATTCAACATCCTCGTGACTCCGTCATCGAAAATGTAGAAAAAATGATTAATTGTGGGGATTCTTCTTTTGGTGGTGCCATGTATGCCTGCCCTTCCTGCGGAAATTTCAAATATGTTCCTTTCCGTTGTCATTCTCGCTTTTGTCCTACCTGCGGTAACATGTATTCCATTGATAGAACTACCTCTATGTCCTTTAAGATTATCAACGTCCAGCATCGACACTGTGTCTTTACCATTGCCAGAGAACTACGTCCTCTGTTTTTAAATGACCGCTCTCTTTTGGGCTGTCTTTTCTCTGCTGTTAATAGTGTTGTCACTCGTATGTTCCATAAAGATAACAAATCAGAGCTCTTTACTCCCGGCTTTATCTGTGTACTTCATACTTTTGGCAGAGATTTAAAATGGAATCCACATATCCATTGTCTTATTTCAGAAGGCGGCGTTGGAAATTCGCTTTATTGGCGTCACAAAAAACATTTCAACTATAGATTTTTACGTGATTCTTTCCAAACCGCTCTGTTGAACGAGTTACATTTAAAAATTGGCGACTCTTTCAAAAAACTAAAATCTTCTATCTACCATGATCATAAAAATGGTTTTTACGTTCGAGCTATGCCCAATAAATGTAAACCTTCTCAAGTAATCAAATACATCGGTCGCTATCTTGGCAGACCCGTCATTGCAACATCCCGCATTGATTCTTACGATGGGGAATTTGTTACTTTTCATTACAATCGCCATGAAGATGGAAAACTGATCAGCGAGACCATCCCTGTTCTGGATTTCATGGCACGGCTTACGCAGCACATCCCAGAAAAACATTTTAAAATGATCCGTTATTATGGAATTTATGCCAGACATCGTAAATCTGACAAATCTCTTTACAGGGCTATCTCTAGAGAAAAGCATAAAATACTTCTTTCCTTTAATCGTTGGCGTGAATCTATCCTTCTCTCCTTTGGATATGATCCATTAAGATGCCCTTCTTGTGGTACAACCATGCTTTTCCTTGAGTTATATTTCAATCACAAACCTGTTCCTTTGCATGAATTATATGAAAAGGTTATGCGAAAGCATCGATGTCGTTCGCCTGCTTCTCTTTCTTTTCTTCCACAGTCTCCTGTTACATGATACAATCAACGTATCTGATACAGAAATGGAGGCGATTACTATCAAACGAATCACTGAGCCAGAACTTGCAAAGGAACTTCGGCAACAATATATCAAAAATCCTCCAGAGGGCATGACTTCTAACGAAGTCCGCGACATGAGCGATGATGATCTTTTGGATATGGATTATTTCTTACACGAATTTGATGATCTGGATGATGACGATTTCGGCGAAGAAGGTTTTTATATCTTCTAAGCCTAAACCGTCTATTTCCTATGCCAGTCTTTGTACAAGCTATTTCCATTCAAAAGTTCGATGAAAGTCGAACTTTCCTATAAAGTAAAAAAAGCCATGGCAAACTGCCACAGCCGTATTTCTGCGTCGCAATATCATACACACTTTTTGTAGGTCTTCTGACTCATGCTTTTTATGCAGTGCAATAATTTATATCTTGCCTTCTCAGGGAATTCCCCAATGACCGGCTTTCACCAACAGATATAAATCAAACATTTACAGCGGCGGTTCCGTATGGGATTTACACCCATTTCCCTTGTTCAGATATGACACTTTTACCACATCATATCCACAAAAAGTTTCAATTTTCAGAAACGACCTCCGCTGACTTATGCTTCTGCACTCACAACAACTGTGCCGGACTTTCACCGGACTTTTGATTAAGAGTTACTGTATAAAACATTCCTCATCGCATCTACTTTCAGAAGTATATACCGAAAAAAGATATTTGTCAATTTTATGATTTATTCTACGCAACGTAGGTTGTCGTACAACTCGATTGCAAACTTAAATTCCACCCTCATATGGAATTTAATCTTACAAATTCCCCTTCACTTAACAGTGGAATTTAATCTTTCCCAAATATCTGTTAAACTCTCTATAAATATGTCTGTTTCCTCCCGGCAGGAAGGAAGTACCTATGAATAAACAAAAACATTTAACTCTTGATTCCAGAATTATCATTGAAACCATGCTGAACGAAGGTGAAAGTTTTAAAGCCATCGGCAGATTATTAAACAAGGATTGTACTACCATCTCTAAAGAAATAAAAAATCATATCTCTTTTGAAAAGAGCGGTGCTTATGGCAGATCTTTTAATGATTGTATCCTGGCTCTTCAACATAAATGCTCCGCGCAGATGGTGTGTCAGGAATGTTCCTCCCGCAAAAACCGCTTTTGTTGGTCTTGTGGAAAATGTTCCTCATCCTGTATCCTCTACGAAAAGTATATCTGTCCAAAACTTTCAAAACCACCTTATGTTTGTAACGGTTGCCCAGAACGCAGCAGGTGCTCCTTGGAAAAACATCTGTACAGGGCTACCTATGCTCAAAAAGAGTATGAATTGGTAAGAAGTGAATCCCGGTCCGGTTTCGCTCTTTCCGAAAGTGAGCTCAAACAGATGGATGACGTTGTCTCTCCTCTTTTGAGAAAAGGACAGTCTCTTCATCACATCGCCATCCATCATGCGGATGAACTCATGAAATCTGAAAGAACGTTGTACGCTTATGTAAACAATGGGCTGTTCTCTGCCAGAAACATTGATATGCCACGGACTGTCCGGATGCGCCCAAGAAAAAATGTTTCAAAAAGTCTCAAAGTTGACAAAGCCTGTCGACTGGGACGTGATTTTTCTTGTTTTCAAGCATATATTGAAGAACATCCGGATTTTTCTGTCCGACAGATTGATTCTGTAGAAGGTATCAAAGGAGGAGCCGTTCTGCTTACCATCCATTTCGTAGAACAGGGATTACAGCTTGCGTTTCTCAGACCACATAATGATTCTCAGTCAGTAATTGATATTTTCAACCGTCTTTACCTGGAACTGGGACCTGACATTTTTATAGAACTCTTCCCTGTTCTATTAGCAGACAACGGGAGTGAATTTTCCAATCCTTCTGCCATCGAATTCGATACGCAAGGAAATCCCCGTACAAAAATGTTCTATTGCAATGCCAGTGCTCCATATCAAAAAGGCAGCTGTGAAAACAACCACGAGATGATTCGGCGAATCATTCCAAAAGGCACAGATATTGGTCAATATACGCAGGAACAGATTGACCTGATGATGAGTCATATCAATTCCTATGCAAGAAAGAAGCTTGGGAATAAGAGTCCATATGAAATATTTGAATTTCAATACGGTAAAAAACTTCTGGATGCATTCCATCTGCAAAAAATTCCTGCGGATGAGATCATCCTAAGTCCTGGATTATTAAAATAACTGTTAAAAGCAACTACTAAAACAACATCAAAAAAGCTGGGCAGGAATTTATTACAGACATCATCGCAGAATCCCCCAGAGGTGGAATTTACTCCTTCCCAAAAATCAACCGTAAATTCGACTTCCGCTCGGCATGCAATAAAATACCCAAAACCACAGCTTTTACTTGTATTTTAACTCTGATTTTGGGTATTTCATATATAAAATCTGAATTTTTCTGTATTGAGGTAGAATTTACTTCTTCAAAATGGAATTTAATCTTACAAAGTGGAATTCACTTTTTCAATTCACTAGGTTGTCGTACATCTGCCTTTCCGATAAACTGAACCTATCATTGATAAAGGAGACAATCATTATGAATTATGTAACCGGAACAACAATTAAAACATTAAGAGAAAAAAGAGGATTTACTCAAAAGGAACTTGCCGAAAAGATAAAAGTAAGTGATAAAACAATTTCAAAATGGGAAACAAACAAAGGGCTTCCGGATATCAGTATCATCGAAGATCTTGCAAAAGTACTTTGCATATCTGTGACCGAACTATTAACAGGTGATTTAAAAGTAAACGAAAATATTGCAGGGAATATGAAAAAAATACAGTTTTACGTCTGTCCCATCTGCGGCAATATCATAACAGCAACCGGAAAAGGGCATTTTTCCTGCTGTGGAATCACTTTACCTGAACTGGAATCAGAATCCGGCGATACAGATCATCAAATAATCGTTGAAACGATTGACGATGAATATTCCGTCACCATGCAGCACTTCATGAATAAAGCACATTATATTTCCTTTATTGCTTATGTCACATCCGGTTCTGTAGAAATCATAAAACTATACCCGGAGCAGGATATTTCCGTACGCTTTCGGAAAAAAGGACATGGGATTCTTTATGTGTATTGTAACAGGCACGGACTGTTCCGTAAAAATATCTAATATATTAAAAACACCTGTCCTATTCATGAGAAGTAGAGAAGATGAAAGCATGGGAATCCGGGGTTGACGGCCCTACTCAAAAGAAAAGTAGCTTGTATAGCGATTTGCAGGATTTGAAAGCGGAGGTGCAGGAAGTGGAACAGGCAGTACAGCCGGAGCATACCAGAGAAAAAACGCAGAGCAAACGGCGTGATATGGAATTGTGATTGTGCCGGAGAAATGATATAATACAAGCATGATTAAGAAGCGAGGCGATTTCTATGGAAATTAGAAAATACGCAAGGCAGAAATGGCAACCGCCTTGCAACTCACATGGGAAACTTTTTTACAATTTGAATCCCCCGACTATTCACAACAAGGAATTGACAGTTTTTACGAATTTATCAGCAATCAAGCAATTATCGACAGCTTAGAGTTTTTCGGAGCATTTGATAATAACACTCTACGAGGAGTTATTGCCACAAATAATAGCAGAAAGCATATTTGTTGTTTCTTTGTTCCTGCCGCTTACCAAAAGCAAGGCATAGGAAAACAGTTATGGGAATACCTCAAGGAAAATAGTAGCAATGATGAATTTACAGTTAATTCATCTCCCTTCGCTGTTCCTGTTTATCACAAATTAGGTTTTGTCGATACCAACACAGAACAATTAACAGACGGTATACGTTACACGCCAATGAAGTATGTGCGGAATATATGATGTTAAGTAGTAGGAGGCTTGAAGCATCCTATTTTGCAAAAATTTTTAAGCGTCAAAGTCACAAAGACGATATTTTTACCTAAACCCTCAAAAACGAGCTTCTATTGCGTAACATAGCCATTGAAAACTGAATGAAATCGCTACTCTCACAGTAGCACTACCGAGCAGGAAATCTTGAAAAGGACTTCCTGCTTTTTCTTTCATAAACTTTTTAATAATTCACTCTTTCTGATTTCCTTAACTGTTTTTCGTTTTAGGCAGCGTAAAATGATAACTTAATGCTACAAGTTCTTGAATTTCATCCATCGGCACCGAGCCGTCTAAAAGAATACTGATCCAGTTTTCTTTATTCATGTGATAAGCCGGAAAATATCCTGCCTTGTTTCTCAAAGAGCCGACTAATGCGGGATCACATTTTACATTCACAACATCTGTCATTCTTTCATCAGATAATCCCAGTTTTTTTGTATTCACTTCCAGAATAACAGCATACCATTTTTGATTTTCTGAATGACGCAATACTGCATTTCCATCATTCCACGGATAATCCGGTTCTGTTCCATAGACTTCTTTCACCCAGCAAAACAATTCTTCTCGTCTCACTCCTGCATCTCCTCTGCCTTATTTATTTAATTGCAATAATAATCCATACCAATATTATAAAATTTCAAAAAGTGCCCTACATATCGAAAGGTTCCATATAAATAAAAGACATCATAACCATTTTTTCTTTTTAAATTTCCAGATTAGCGTTACAGCAATCACAACGCTCACCAAAATGATTACCGGATATCCATATTTCCATCCCAGTTCCGGCATATATGAAAAATTCATCCCATACCACCCTGCCAGAAGCGAAAGCGGGAGAAATATTACTGTTACCACCGTAAAAATTTTCATCAAATCATTCTGCTCGATAGACAGCTGGGATTGATACGCTTCCCGAAGCTGAGACACCATTTCCTGTAAATTTTTAACAGCACTCAGATAACGATCTGTCCTGTTCCTCAAAGTCATCAATCTTCGGACTCCGTCTTTACTAAATAATTGGTTGTCATTTACGGTCATTTCGTCAAAAATGAAATTAAGCTGCTCATAGTAACGTTTCAAGCGTAGCAATTCCTGTCTCCATATCGTAATGTACTTCAAATAGGATGCCTTTCCTCCCGACAGCACCAGGTCTTCATTTTTACTGATTTCTTCTTCCAGGCTATTTAAAAAATCCATGTCCCCTTTCAGCAGTAACGCAAAAAAATGATAAAAGACCCGTTCGTTTGTCAACCCCTCTTCCTCCGTCAGCATATGCAGAATCGTATTTGCTTTTTCTTCCGCTTCAGGGGTTTCACAAAACACCAGTAAGTCCTCTTTGTCCAGATACAAAAGCATCTTAAAATCATCGGTTCGTTTGCTCTGAACATCGTACCAGTCAAACGCAAGAATATCGCAGTCCTTAAAACACTCAAAGCTGTCTGTAATCTGCTTGTCAATATACCGGAGAATTTTTTTATCCATATAGGATTCAGCCTCATTGGTATTTGCAAAAGAAAATACTTGATACATTTTTCCCTCCATCTTCTAACCTTGTTACATCGTTCTTCTCATTGTTAAAACATTTTCTTTTTAAATTATAGCAGAAATTTTGTGTTTTCATAATATTTTTTAATTACATTACCGGTTTCGTCATTATACTTTTCCACTCTCTGCATTATTATTTCATATGTAATGCAAAGTCTATTCCATATACTTCTGTTGGTTTACGCAGAATAAAAGGGCACTCCTTGAAAAATTTTTTCAAGGAGTGCCCTACATATCGAAAGGCTATCCAAATCGAAAATATTTTTAGTACAACTTCGCCCCTGCCGGAATTCTGTCATCTACCATCAGAAGATTGAGCCCTTCTCTTCCGTCTTCCTCGTGTACTGCTGAAATCAGCATACCTTCGGAATCAATGCCCATCATCTTTCTCGGCGGCAGGTTTACGATTGCGATACAGGTCTTTCCAACCAGTTCTTCCGGCTCGTAATATTCGTGGATACCGCTTAAAATCACGCGATCCTTGCGTTCTCCGTCATCCAGAGTGAATTTTAAGAGTTTCTTGCTCTTCGGAACTGCTTCACATGCCAGAACCTTTACAGCACGGTAATCGGATTTTGCAAATGTTTCAAAATCAACCATTTCTTCAAAGATTGGTTCAATCTTTACTTTGGAAAAATCAATCTTTTCTGCCGGTTTTTCCTCTGTTTTTGCTTCTGGTGCTTTCTGTGCAGCGTTGTTTGCTTCGTTCTTAGCAGCCCCCATGCTCTTCATTGTCGGGAAGAGCAGTACGTCACGGATCGCTTCCGCGCCGGTCAGAAGCATACACATACGGTCGATTCCGAATCCGATTCCACCTGTCGGCGGCATACCGATCTCCAGTGCATTCATGAAATCTTCGTCGGTTGTATTCGCTTCATCGTCTCCCTGCGCCAGCAATTCTTCCTGGGCACGGAAACGCTCTCTCTGGTCGATCGGATCGTTCAATTCGGAGTACGCGTTCGCCATCTCCCAGCCGTTCATAAAGAACTCGAAACGCTCTACATATTCCGGATTCTCCGGTTTCTTCTTCGTAAGTGGAGAGATCTCGATCGGATGATCCATGACAAAGGTCGGCTGGATCAGATGTTCCTCTGCAAATTCTTCAAAGAACAACGCCAGAATGTCGCCTTTTTTATGGCGTTCTTCATATTCTACATGATGCTCTTTCGCAAGCTCTCTTGCCTGCTTTAATGTCTGTACCTCGTTCCAGTCCACTCCGGCATACTTCTTGACTGCATCAACCATTGTAATACGCTCGAACGGCTTTCCGAGATCGATCTCGATTCCTTTGTATACAATGTGCGTCGTTCCGAGCACTTCCTGCGCCACATAACGATACAGGTTCTCTGTCAGATCCATCATGCCGTGGTAATCGGTATATGCCTGATACAGTTCCATCAGTGTGAATTCCGGATTGTGTCTTGTATCCAGACCCTCATTACGGAACACACGACCGATCTCATAGACACGCTCCATTCCGCCGACGATCAGTCTCTTCAGATACAGTTCCAGAGAAATACGAAGCTTCAGATCCTCATCGAGCGCATTAAAATGTGTCTCGAACGGTCTTGCAGCGGCTCCGCCCGCATTTGCCACGAGCATCGGAGTCTCCACTTCCATAAATCCCTCTCCGTCCAGATATTTCCGGATCGCACGCAGAATTTTGGAACGCTTAATAAATGTATCTTTTACGTCCGGATTCATGATCAGATCCACATATCTCTGACGGTAACGCAGATCGGTATTCGTCAGCCCGTGGAACTTCTCCGGGAGGATCTGCAGACTCTTAGAAAGCAACGTGATCTCTGCCGCATGAATCGACATCTCGCCGGTCTTTGTTCTGAATACTTCTCCCTTGATTCCGATCACATCACCCACGTCAAATTTCTTGAAATCTTTATATGCTTCCTCGCCCACGCTGTCTCTTGCAACGTAAGACTGGATATTCCCCTGAAGATCCTGCACATTACAGAAAGAGGCTTTTCCCATCACACGCTTGGACATCATACGTCCTGCGATGGATACCTGTTTTCCCTCCAGTTCCTCAAAATGTTCTTTGATCTCCTGGCTGTGATGTGACTGCTCATACTTTGTGATGACGAACGGATCTTTTCCGTTTGCCTGAAGATCTGCCAGCTTCTCACGACGTACTTTCCGCAGCTGGTTCAGATCTGGTTCCTGCGCATTTTTCTGCTGTTCACCCATCGGTTGGTTCTCCCTTCCTACTCTATTGATCACAGGGAACGGCTGATGTCCAATACTTTGTACTGGATCACGCCCGCCTGCGTCTCTACATCTACCACATCGCCGATCTTCTTGCCCATCAGAGCCTGTCCGACCGGTGATTCATTGGAAATCTTTCCCTCCAGACTGTTTGCCTCTGTGGATCCGACGATCTTAAATTCCATCTCCTCGTCAAATGTCACGTCAAATACTTTGATCGTGCATCCCACATTGATCTTATCCAGATCTACTTCATCTTCAACTACGACTTCCGCATTCTTAAGGATTCCCTCTAACTCCTCAATTCTTGCCTCAATATCGCGCTGTTCGTCTTTTGCTGCATCGTACTCTGCGTTCTCGGAAAGATCGCCCTGTTCTCTCGCCTCTTTGATCTTAGCAGCGACTTCTTTACGCTTGACTACTTTCAGATTCTCAAGCTCGTCCTCCAATGCTTTTAAGCCTGCATAAGTAAGTAATCTTTTCTTTGACTCTGCCATAGTTACATGTCTTCCTTTCTTTATTTCATGCTGTCATTCTTATAATCTCGCTGCCTTAACAACGTAGTCTTACCCCATTTTCAATTATATTTCACAATTTCAATATTATAACCAATGGCTATAATGATGTCAAGATTTTTTCCAGCTCTTGATAGGTTTCAACCGCATTGATCTGCTCTCTCAAACGTGCCGATCCGTGCAGCCCTTTCGTATACCACGCCACATGCTTCCGCATTTCCCGGATTCCCTGATATTCGCCTTTATGTTCCAGCTGCAGTCTGGCATGTCTGAGCATCGTTTCACGGATTTCATCGACGGATGGGCGCTCCGGGACCGTGCCGTCCTTTTCATACGCGATCAGCTCCGAGAAGATCCACGGATTCCCCTCTGCCGCGCGGGCGATCATAATGCCGTCGCATCCGGTCTGCTTTCGCATCGCTTCCGCCTGTGCTCCCGACGTCACGTCTCCGTTGCCGATGACCGGGATGTGAACCGCCTCTTTGACCTGACGGATGATCTCCCAGTCTGCTTTTCCGGAATAATACTGTTCCCGCGTCCGTCCGTGGACTGCCACCGCGGATGCTCCGGCTTCCTCGATGATCTTCGCGATCTCCACCGCATTGACATGCTCGTCGTCAAATCCTTTCCGGATCTTGACAGTCACCGGTTTCTCGATCGCTTTCACGACCGCGCTCACAAGCTCGTAGACAAGCCGCGGATTTTTCATCAGTGCGGATCCCTCTTTGTTCTTCACGACTTTCGGCACCGGACATCCCATATTAATATCCAGAAATGTAAACGGCCGCTCCTCGATCCGTTTTGCCATCTCGCTGACGATCTTCGGATCGGAGCCGAACAACTGCAGTGACACCGGCGTCTCATCCGGATGGATCTGAAGCAGGCTCTCCGTATTTTTATTGTTATATAAAATCCCTTTCGCGCTGACCATTTCCATGCAGATCAGCCCGGCGCCCTGCTCTTTGCAAAGCAAACGGAATGGCAGGTCTGTTACGCCTGCCATCGGTCCTAATACGTAGGAATTTTCAAGTACCACATTTCCTATTTTTAACTGTCTCATCGTTTATTTCACTTTCCGGTTCTTATTGTAGATCAGCCGAAGTCCGGTCAGCGTCAGATCCGGATCATAAATGTCAATGCAGTCTGTCTCGTCTGCGATGATCTTTCCGAGTCCGCCTGTCGCAACAACTTTGATGTTGTCATACCCACATTCTTCTTTGATCTTCTGCACAATGTATTCCGTCTGACCGATCGCGCCATACACAAGTCCTGCCTGCATACTGGAAATCGTCTCCTGCGCCAGAATGGACTTTGGCTTGCGGATCTCGATCGCAGGAAGCATCGCCGCGCCGCCCCAGAGGGAGCGCCCTGCCGTCTCAATGCCCGGCGCCGTGATCCCGGCTTCAAACGTTCCTTTTTCCCCGATCAGGTCGTAAGTCGTCGCCGTTCCGAAATCGACGACAATGATCGGTCCGCCGTATTGTTCATACCCTGCCACCGCATCGACGATCCGGTCCGGTCCGATCTCTTTCGGATTCTCTGTGACGATCCGGATGCCGGTCTTGATCCCGGCCGAGACGATGATCGGTTTGATGTTCAGATATTTGATGATCCCGCTTGTGAGCGAATGCATAATATCCGGCACAACAGACGCGATGATCACATCCTTAATGTCCTGCGGCATAATATTCCTGTGTTCCAGTATGCCGCAAATATTGAATCCATATTCATCGGAAGTTCTGGAGCGCTTCGTCGTCATACGGAATGTGCCCTTTAACGTCTCATTTTCAAACACGCCCAATGTAATATTGGTATTTCCCACATCAATCGTCAACAGCATCTTTTTTCAGCTCCTCTCCGAGAAAGAACACTTTGTAGTACAATTCCAGAGATTCAAACAACTCTTCTTTTGTACGCTGCAGTTCCTTGATCTTCAGTACGCTTCCGATCTCGTCAAATGCAAAATCGTCGCTTGCATGTTCTACTTTTAATTCCAGTTCCCCGTCTTCATTGTATACAACCATAAAGATTCCGCCCACATCTTCCGTGTAAAGTACGCACATGATCTGAAGTTCCTGACGGATACTTTCCGGAAGAGAAGCAAATTCCGGATTCAGATAGAATTTTCTTTCATAGGAATTTGCCACACATAATACTGTTTCTTCCATACTACACCTTTTTCCTTTTCTTATACATATCCATAAATACCGCGGACAGATACTTCTCCCGCATACACAGACGTCACAGTCCCGTCTTCTTTTCGGACCAGAAGCTCTCCCTGATCGTCGATCCCGAGCGCCACCGCCCGATAACCGTCTTTCTCCCCGAGGATCCGTACTTCCCGGTTGCAGTTCACAAGAACCGCATCGTATGCTTCCCGCAGATAAGCGAGATCCTCCTCTTTCACAAACCGTTCATACTGCACTTCAAACTGCCGGAGGATCGCCGCGATCAGCTCCGCGCGTCTCCATGTCTTTCCGGATTCCAGTCGGATCGAAGTCGCCGTCGCACAGATTTCCTCCGGAAAAGCTTCCGTATTGACGTTGATCCCGACGCCGATCACCACATGATTGATATACTCGATCTCCGTGCTCATTTCCGTCAGGATCCCGACCACCTTTTTCCCGTTCAGCACAATGTCGTTGGGCCATTTGATCCGGAAATCCAGCCCGGTCTGCTCCCGCAGCGCGGTTGCCACACTATAAGCCATCACGATCGTCAGCATCGGCGCTTTGTTCGGCAGAAATTCCGGGCGCAGAAGAAGCGACATATAAATGCTGCTTCCCGCCGGCGATTCCCATCCTCTGCCCCGGCGTCCTCTCCCGGCAGTCTGCTGTTCCGCAACGACAAGCGTTCCGTGCGCCGCGCCGTTTTCTCCCAGCTTCCTTGCCCGGACATTGGTCGAATCCGTCTCCGTAAAACAGACGATCTCCTGCCCCGCCCAACGGGTCGCATCGCCGATCTGCACCGACAGTTCTTCTCTTGTCATTACGTCCGGGCTTTCTATGATCCGGTAGCCTTTGTTCCGCACCGCTTCCACCTGATAGCCCTCTTCTTTCAGCTGATTGATCACTTTCCACACTGCGGTCCTGGATACTTGAAATTGTTCACACAACTGCTGCCCGGAAATATGATCATCCGCTTCTTTCAGCATTTTCAAAATTTCCGCTTTCAAACTACTACCTCTTGTCCTTATTCAACTTCTCCCAGCGTAGCTACCATGACCGCTTTGATCGTATGCATCCGGTTCTCCGCCTCGTCAAATACTTTCGACTGCTCCGATTCAAACACTTCATCCGTCACTTCCATATCGGTGATTCCGAAACGTTCGCCCATCTCTTTTCCGATCGTTGTCTCCAGATCATGAAATGCCGGCAGACAATGCAGGAAAATTGCGCTTTCTTTTGCATTTTCCATCACTTCTTTTGTCACCTTATATGGGGAAAGTGTCTGGATCCGCTCCTCCCATACTTCATCCGGCTCGCCCATGGATACCCATACGTCCGTGTAAATAACGTCTGCGTCTTTCGTTCCGGCTTTCACATCTTCTGTCAATGTGATCGTCGCACCGGACTCTTTTGCATAACCGCGGCAGATCTCCACCAGTTCTTCATTCGGGAAATATTCTTTTGTTGTACATGCCACAAAATGCATTCCAAGCTTCGCACATGCGATCATCAGGGAGTTGCCCATGTTGTATCTTGCATCTCCCATGTACACCAGCTTGATCCCCTCGAGTTTACCGAAGTTCTCACGGATCGTCAGCATATCCGCCAGCATCTGCGTCGGATGATATTCATTCGTCAGACCGTTCCATACCGGGACGCCCGCGTATTTTGCCAGTTCTTCCACGATCTCCTGTCCGAATCCGCGGTATTCGATCCCGTCGTACATCCGTCCGAGTACCCGCGCCGTATCTTTGATACTTTCTTTTTTGCCGATCTGAGAACTCTTCGGATCCAGATAAGTCGATCCCATTCCGAGATCATGCGCTGCCACTTCAAACGCACAGCGTGTTCTTGTGCTTGTCTTTTCAAAGATAAGCGCGATATTTTTTCCTTTGTAATGATCCACCGGAATCCCGTTTTTCTTCTTTTCCTTGAGATCTGCCGCCAGATCAAGCAGATACAAGATCTCCTCCGGTGTAAAATCTTTCAGTGTCAAAAAATTTCTTCCTTTTAAATCCATCGTGTTCTCCCTTCCCATCTTCATTAAAGTATGTGTAAATTTCGGCAGATGCATCGGATCCTCCAGACTTTCATAACGTCGGTATACCTGTCTCCAAAATTCATCCACCGTATATATTTGATACTTCGGCACACGCAGTAATTTTGCGCTTGCCTCCAGCATCGCAATCAATAACTCTTTGTCGCTGCATCCCGGTCTGAGCTTCAGCACGAACCGGATCTCCGCTTTCTCAAGCTCGCCAAGCACCCGCATCCGCCGCTCGTACCATGCTTCCTCATGCGTCTGTTCCAGATAATACATATATCCGTCCAGCCCATAGATCAGCCGTTTCGCGTCGAAATATCCGATCTTTAAATTCTGACGGCTTCGCTTTCCGTCAAACTCGATGATATTTCCCAGATCCACCCGCGCGCCGATCCGATAGAGTTCCCCGTCCTCCGGCAATTCAAAAGACGGCTCTCTCCCCGGTCCGTAAATACGGATCTCGATCAGATCTTTATATCCTCTCTCGATCAGCGAATTCACCGGCACATTGTTGACTACGCCGCCGTCGATGTAACGTTTCCCATGCAGCTTTTCATTTTTAAATCCAAACAGATACGCGCTGGCGAGCAGAAAATCTTCCAGAAGCCCCTCCGGAATCTCCTCGAGGCTTAAGTCTTTCTCCTCCATCTCCGACAACGAAAAGGTCAGAATGCAAAATTCTTTGCCCGAAGATCGGATCTTCTTCTCGTCGATCATTTCATGGATCAGATTTTTGAGCGGCGTAATATCAACTCCGCCCTCCCCGAGCACTTTCCACACTTCTCCAAATGCTTCGCCAAGTGGGACCTCCCCGTCAAACAGCCGGGTCATCCACGCATCGTCCACATCCATCACTCTGGAAAATGTCAGCTCACTCCAGATCCTGACCGCATTCTCCACGTCGTCCATACAGATCAGCGCACCGTTCAGCGCTCCCACCGAAGTTCCTGCCACCGCGTTGATCTTCACGCCGGCTTCTTTCAGAGCTTTCCATGCACCGATCTGGTATGCGCCCCTTGCGCCTCCGCCATCTAATACAATACCATATTCTTTCGTCAAATCCAATACCGGTTCCATGTATCTCCTCCATCCAGCCATCCGCTCTGCAATACAACTCCACAACTCCGTTCTGAAATGTACCTGCCGCTCGGCAATACGGCTGACGCCGCTGTCTATCTGCGCTGTCTGCTCACCTCGAACATCAGAACTGCCGACGCCACCGCGGCGTTCAGCGATTCCACCTGCCCCGCCATCGGGATCCGGATCCAGGTGTCTGCACAGTCCGCCACTTCCTGCCGCAGTCCGTTGCCCTCATTTCCGATCAGAAACGCGCAGCCGCCTGCGTAATTTTCCTGATCGTAAGTGTTCTTTCCGTCCAAATGTGCGGCATACACGCCGATCTTTTTCTTCTTTAACTGCCTGATCATCTCCGGCAGATCTTCTGCGATCAGGAACGGCATCCGGTAGATCGCACCCATCGTCGAGCGGATCGTCTTCGGATTGTAAATATCCACACAGTCTCTGCTCATCACGATCCCGGTCACGCCCGCCGCTTCCGCCGTCCGGAAGATCGTGCCGAGATTTCCCGGATCCTGCAGGTTGTCGAGCACCATCAGAAACGGCACCGCCTGCCCCATAAGCGTCTCAGCCGTATATTCTGCCCTGCGGACGATCCCCAGAACTCCCTGCGGTGTTTTCGTGTCGGACATTGCCGCGAAGACATGATCCGAAACAAGTTCCAGACCTGTTCTTTCCGTGAATCCCTCCGCTTCGAGTTCCGCCCGGTGTTTTTGATAAAATCCCTCTGACACATACAGCTTTTCCAGACGGTCTTTCGGCACTTCCTGGATCATCCGAAGCCCCTCCACTAAAAAGACCCCCGCCTGATTTCTTGCCCTGCTTTTTTTCTGGAGCTGTATGATTTCTTTTACTTTTTGATTTCCTGTACTTGTGATCATAATATTTTCCTATCTCTTTGCTTCAAATCGTTCCAGCACTTCATTGGATCCAATGATGATCAGAATCCCCTCCGCCGGAAGCGGTTCGTGCGGATCCCATGTCACATCGACTTCTTCCCCCTGACGGACGCCGACTACATTGACGCCGTATTTCTCCCGCACCCGCAACTCTGACAACGATCTTCCGATCCATTGCTCCGGCATCTGTGCCTCCGTCAGACTGTACTCCGAAGAAAGCTCGATCCAGTCCGTAAATGTCGAGGAGACCAGACTTTTCGCCACACGGGTTCCGGTATCCCGCTCCGGATATACGATACAGTCCGCGCCGACTTTCTCCAGCACCGCGCCGTGCCGTTCATCTTTTGCTTTTGCCATCACATACGGGATCCCCATTTCTTTTGAAATGATCGTCGCCATGATGCTCGCCTCCAGACTATCCGATACAGCGACGACGACCGCGTCCAGATTCCGCGCCCCTAACTCCTGCAAAGCTTCCGGATCCGCCACATCCGCCCGCATCGCATACGCCACACTTTCGGAAATATCCTGCACCTTTTCCAGCGAATTATCTACTGCGACCACGTCGCACCCGAGACTTTCCAATGTCAGTGCCACGCTTTTCCCGAAAGTTCCAAGTCCCAATACCGCAAACTGCTTTTTCATATTTCATGTCCTCTTTTTTCATTCTCTTTTTCAGCCGGATCTCCGGTCTGTTCTATCCGATCATGATATGCTTCTCCGGCAGTTCCCGGAGCTGACTCGATTTTCTCGCCTTTCCGGCAAATACAAGCGCCATCGTCACCGGACCGATCCTGCCCGCATACATCAAAAACATCAGTACCGCCTGACTTCCTCTTCCGAGCTGCGACGTCAGATCCGCAGACAGTCCCACCGTCGCGATCGCCGACGTTGCCTCGTACATAATGTCCAGAAAGTCTACATTTGGTTCTAAGATCGTGATCACTGCGATTCCACCGACCCAGATCAAAAACGTCACCAGAATGATCGTGACTGCGGATCTCACAACTGACGAAGCGATCTTTCTGCCGAAGCACTCCGCATCTTTAGATCCGCGGAGCACACTGATACACACAAGCAAAAGCAGCGCGACCGTCGTTGTCTTCACACCGCCCGCCGTTCCGCCCGGCGATCCGCCGATAAACATCAAAATACAGCCCAGAAGTTTGGACGCGGGAGTCAGATCTCCCTGAGACACCGCTGCAAATCCCGCGGTTCTCGACGTCACCGACTGGAACGCCGACGCCATCAGTTTTTCTCCGACACTCATCGTTCCCATCGTCTCCGGATTGTGATATTCCAATAAGAAAAATCCGATCATCCCGAAAAAGATCAGAAATCCGGTCATCACAAGTACGATCTTGCTCTGCACGCCAAGCCGGGTCAGCATCCGTTTTTTCGGAAGCTTTTGTTTCCATACATGGATGATATTTTTCCCGATATCATGCCACACAAGAAATCCGAGACCGCTCAGAACGATCAGCGCCATCGTCGTAAAGTTCACTATCGGCGACGTCGCATAGCCTTTGTAACTCTGATCTCCGAGAATATCGATCCCCGCATTACAGAATGCCGAGATTGACTGGAAAATACTGTATGCGATCCCTTTTACAACGCCGAATTCCGGAACAAACCGGAATGCATAACAGCATGCGCCGATCCCCTCCACAAGAAAGGTTCCCTTAAGGATCAAAAGCATATATTTTACAAGCCCCGACAATGTATCCAGTCCGTAAGTCTGCTGGATGATCACCCGCTCTTTCATCGTGATCTTTTTCCGGAGGATCAGGAAAAATGCGACCGTGCACGCGATCACACCCAGACCGCCGATCTGGATCAAAACCAACAGGATCACTTTTCCCGCGACCGTAAACTGTGTCGCCGGAACAATCGTCAAAAGCCCGGTCACACAGACCGCCGACACGGACGTAAACAGTGCGTCGGCAAATGCGATGGGCTCCTGATTGGAAAAAGGAAGCCAGAGCAGAACCCCTCCCAGCAGGATAACGCCCAGAAAGCCGAGGGCGATCATCTGCATCGTGTTCAGACTAAGTCTTCCGTCACTTTTCTTTTCCTTACTCATAAATTCTCATCATACCTTAAACCGGTATCCCACTCCCCATATTGTCTCGATATACTGCGGATGCGACGTATCGTACTCGATCTTCTCGCGGATCTTTTTAATATGTACCGTAACCGTCGCGATATCCCCGATCGACTCCATATCCCAGATTTCCCGGAACAGCTCTTCTTTTGTGTAGACATGGTTCGGATGTCCCGCCAGAAACGTCAGAAGATCGAACTCTTTCGTCGTAAACGAACGTTCCTCCCCGTTGACCCACACCCGTCTCGCCGTCGTATCGATCTTCAGCCCGCGGATCTCAATGATCTCATTTTCCTCCACATTGCTTCCGATCAGCCGCTCATATCTTGCAAGATGTGCCTTTACTCTTGCAACCAGTTCGCTCGGGCTGAACGGCTTCGTCATATAATCGTCCGCGCCGAGTCCCAGTCCCCGGATCTTGTCAATATCGTCTTTCTTCGCCGATACCATGATGATCGGCGTATTCTTGCTGTCGCGCACCTGACGGCAGATCTCAAATCCGTCCACGCCCGGCAGCATCAGATCCAAAATGATCAGATCAAAATCCTGCTCCATCGCCTGGGCAAGTCCCTGCTCGCCGTCATTGGCAACTTCCACTTCAAAATTACTCAGTTCCAGATAATCTTTTTCCAGATCCGCAATACTCTCTTCGTCCTCAATGATCAAAATCCGTTTATTCATTCATCGGTACCTCCTGATACTTTCTTACTACAAAATACATCACGGTTCCTTTACCCTCCGTGCTTGTCGCCCAGATCTTGCCGCCGTGCTCCTCGACGATCTTCTTCACGATCGACAGACCGATCCCGCTGCCGCCTTTCGATGAGTTTCTGGAAGCGTCCGTGCGGTAAAAGCGGTCAAAAATATTCGGCAGATCTTTCGCCGCGATCCCTTTTCCGTTGTCTCCCAGTTCTACCTGGATAAAGTCTCCCACATCCCGGACGTTCATCGTGATGATCCCCTGCTCTTTATCCATATATTTCAGCGAATTGGAAATGATATTGTTGATCACGCGCCGAAGCTGCTCCGGATCTACGATCACCTTGGAGTCTTCCTCCATATAATTGCGGAATTCAAACCGCACGCCCTTGGAGTCCAGTTCCATATACAGATCTTCCGCGCAGTCGATAAAATACTGCTGCGCCGAGATCGTCGTAAAATTGTACGGGATCCGGTTCGTGTCGATCTTGGAATACAGCGTCAGTTCATTGATCAGCAGATCCATCTCATTCGCTTTATTATAAATCGTTTTGATGTATCTGTCCATCTTCTCCGGCGTATCCGCCACACCGTCCATGATCCCCTCCACATACCCTTTGATCGCTGTGATCGGCGTCTTCAGATCGTGGGAAATGTTACTGATCAGTTCTTTATTTTCCTTGTCAAAGGCAACCTTTTCCTCTGCATTTGCTTTCAGGCGAAGCCGCATCTCCTCGAAATCCTGACAAAGCTGCCCGATCTCGTCGTCCGCATCCGCCTTGATCTCAAAATCCAGATTGCCCTCTTTGATATTCCGAGCGGCTTTCTGCAGCTTTGCAAGCGGTATGGAAACCGTCCGGTAGATCCAATACACAAGAAGCGCCGCCGTCATAAATACGATCAGCAGATACAACTGCTGGATCTCCCCTACCTTGCGCGGCGCGATCGCATACATCGCCACCATCGTAAATATCGTCGGCAGAATCATCACCGCCATAAATGCGACGACCAATTTTGTCTTTAATTTCATTGTCCTGCCCTCCCGTCCGACCGATTCATCTAACTATCTTACAGTAACATAAATCAGGCGGATACCGCAAGATATCCGCCTGGAGTTTATAAATATTTCATCAGTGCGTCGACGCGGTCCAGCTTCTCCCACGGGAGATCCAGATCGTTTCTTCCGAAATGTCCGTACGCCGCAGTCTGTTTGTAGATCGGACGGCGCAGATCCAGCATCTTGATAATGCCCGCCGGACGCAGATCAAATTCGTTCCGGACGATCTCTACCAGTTTTTCATCACTGACTTTTCCGGTTCCGTATGTATTGACCATGACCGAAGTCGGCTGTGCAACGCCGATCGCATAAGACAACTGGATCTCGCATTTCTTCGCAAGTCCCGCCGCCACGATATTTTTCGCCGCATACCGCGCCGCATAAGCTGCCGAACGATCCACTTTCGTGCAGTCTTTTCCGGAGAACGCACCGCCGCCGTGGCTTGCCATTCCGCCGTAAGTATCTACGATGATCTTCCGTCCGGTCAGTCCGCTGTCCCCGTGCGGTCCGCCGATCACGAAACGTCCGGTCGGATTGATAAAGAATTTCGTCTCCTCGTCGACCATCTCTGCCGGAAGAGTCTCGTCAAACACATATTTTTTGATATCCGCATGGATCTGTTCCTGCGTCACTTCCGGATCATGCTGTGTGGAAAGTACGACCGCGTCCAGACGTTTCGGCACGCCGGTTTCATCATATTCCACGGTAACCTGTGTCTTTCCGTCCGGTCTTAAGTAAGAAAGTGTACCGTCTTTTCTCACCTTGGTCAACTGACGCGCCAGTTTATGCGCCATCGCGATCGGGTACGGCATATATTCCTCCGTCTCGTCGGAAGCATATCCGAACATCATTCCCTGATCTCCGGCTCCGATCGCTTCGATATCGTCCTCGGACATTTTATTTTCTTTTGCCTCCAGCGCTTTATCGACTCCGAGCGCAATATCCGCCGACTGCTCGTCAATGGAAGTCATGACGCCGCAGGTGTCCGCATCAAATCCGTATTTTCCTCGTGTGTAACCGATCTCGCGCACCGTATCGCGCACGATCTTCTGAATATCCACATATGCCTTTGTCGTGATCTCTCCCATGACCATGACGATCCCTGTCGTCACACACGTCTCACATGCAACGCGGCTCATCGGATCCTGCTCCATCAATGCGTCCAGGATCGCATCGGAAATCTGATCGCACATCTTATCCGGATGTCCCTCGGTTACCGACTCTGAAGTAAATAATAATTTTTCCATCTCTTGTTCTCCTTTTCTTGTCTGGTTCATGAACCTTTCTCTTAAGGAAAAGAAAACAGCCCACGCAAAGTGGACTGTTGGATTCTTCATAACAATCCTCTTATTGTTCGATTACTCGCTCAGGTTGGCACCTTCCTGTTCTCAGGGGTTGCCGCAGCTTCGCAGGTCCTTTGTACCTCCACTGCTCTGAATAAGAGAAAGTTTCATTGTTCAGTTATCTTGTAATACATTAGCTACTTTACACCGTCCCCGGTGAAATGTCAACCTCTTTCAGCTCACCTTTAAGGTGAATTTCTGGATTTCCTTTTCGCTTGCCACTTTTTCGATCATACCGCCCAGACCACGCAACTTCTCTTCAAACCGCTCATATCCGCGCTGGATATACACAATATCGTCGATGATCGTAATGCCGTCTGTTGCCAGTCCCGCGATACAGAGCGCCGCTCCTGCACGGAGATCCGGTGCGCTGACTCTAGCACCCGAGAACTTCTCCACGCCCTCGATCGTTGCGGAATTCCCCTCGATCTTAATATTTGCGCCCATTCTTGCAAGCTCATCCAAATATTTGAAACGATTTTCAAAAATACTTTCGGTGATCGTGCTCGTTCCATGAGCCAAAGCAAGTACAACGCCGATCTGTGGCTGCATATCGGTCGGGTATCCCGGATACGGAAGCGTCTTCACCTGTGTGCTGCGCAGACGTCCTTTCGCCACAACACGAACCGCATCGTCAAATTCTTCCACTTCACATCCGATATCGATCAGTTTGGAGATCGTTGCATCCAAATGCTTCGGGATCACATTCAGTACGGTAACGTCTCCCTTTGTCGCTGCCGCCGCAAACATAAAGGTTCCGGCTTCGATCTGATCCGGAATGATCGAATACTCACTCTTATGGAGTGTTTTCACTCCGCGGATCTTGATCACATCGGTTCCGGCTCCGCGGATATTCGCTCCCATACTGTTCAAAAAGTTCGCCACATCCACGACATGCGGCTCTTTCGCCACATTTTCCATGATCGTCACGCCGTCTGCCATTGCCGCAGCCATCATCACGTTGATCGTCGCGCCGACACTGACCACGTCAAAATACAAATGTGTGCCGCGAAGCTGTTCCGCCTCCGCAACGATCTTTCCATGCTCGATATCCACATCGGCGCCCAATGCGCGGAATCCTTTCAAATGCTGGTCGATCGGACGGCTTCCGATATTGCATCCGCCCGGAAGTGCCACCTCCGCACGTTTATATTTTCCAAGGAGAGCACCCAGCAAATAGTACGATGCCCGGATCTTCTTGATATAATCATACTCAATATTGAAATCCCCGATCGTGCTTCCGTTGATCTTCACTGTATGCCGATCGATACGCTGAACCATCGCACCGATTCCCGCGATCGCCTCCAGCATCACATTGATGTCGTTGACATCCGGAAGATTCTCAATCTGAACGGTCTCGTCTGTCATGATCGCTGCTGCCAGAATCGCAAGCGCCGCATTCTTTGCACCGCCAATTTCTACTTCCCCTACCAGCGGATTTCCGCCCTTAATAATATACTGCTCCATATTGCACCTCAATTATCCGATATCGTCATTTTCATTGCCGACTTCACTCTTCTGCTGCATCTGCGCCGGTATGCAACAAGTATACTCCCCTCGTACACCGACGCTGCACCGACGATATATAAAAATGTAAAAACTAAATTCGTCTTATAATATCCGCGGATATTATACCACAATTTACAAAAATGTAAAATCTTTTTCACAATTTTGTTTCTTCGGTCACTTTTTACGCCATTTTTTCGATTTCTTCCAGCACTTTTTCTATCGTTTCCTCGATCTGGCATCCATCTTCACAGATCGTAACATCCGCGTATCTTTCAAACAGCCGGACGCGTTCATTATACAGATCCTGAAACGTCTGTCCCTCTCGCAGGACAACACCACGTTTTTTCGGACTTTTTATCCTACGCTTTATTGTCTGATAAGATGCCTGTAAATATACCACCGTTCCGATCTCTTTATAATGCTGCATCGCTTCCTCACAATAGACAACGCTTCCCCCCGGCGAGATCACTGCATTTTCCGTTTCCAGATCCCGGTTGACCTGATTCTCGATCTCCAAAAATCCGTCTTCTCCCACTTCCGCGATGATCTCGCGCAGCAGTTTTTTCTCCTGCTCCTGAATCAAAAGATCAGTATCGATAAAGTTCTTTCCCAGCCGTTTTGCCACTACAACGCCGACCGTACTTTTACCGACTGCCGGCATACCGATAAAAATCAAATTATTTTTTTTCATATGTATTTTGCTCCGTAAATTCATTTGTTACAGTCGTCATTATAACATACATTTTTTCATTAGTAAATTCTTCGTCCCCGTCTCCTGCCCTCCCGTCTTCGTCTTAACAATTCCTGATAAAGCATGACTTCCACCAGATTTTGCAGCCAGTCCTGCCGCATCGGACCAAGCGGTCGTTCCTGCCCTCGGATTTTTCCTGTATCTTTCACAGCGCTGTTCTCTTCCAACTCTCTCTCTGAATGTGAGGATATTTCAGGATATTCACATTCCATCCAAAATTTTTCATGTTTTTTCACATTTTCACAAATTCTTTTACACATCATCCGCAGCTGCAGCTGATCCGGATACTCATCGTAGATCATACTGCACTGATATTCCAATCGGTCACATTCTTCTTCAATATATGGTAAAATCCGTTTTGCCGCATCCGGATACAAACTCTTCATATACTCCATATCCCGCTCCTCGATCCGCTCATCATCATACACAAACGGCATCGGATACACCATATAATACGGCAGTTTCTGCATCATTTTCACAATCCTTTCGGCTATAAACTCCCTCTGATTTACAGCACGTTTTCCTTTCTTTATTATATGTAATTTTTTCCATTTGGTGCGATGCGGTTCGAACTGTAACTATCAACAAATTCACAGATGTGTATTGTCATTATGCGGAACAGACATTTAATACCGGTTTAAAATTAGAACTTCTGCAAAAATATGTCTTCGTTGCTCTTGACATCTTTCAGAAAAACATCCAAAATAAAATCACCTGTAAATTCGAAAATAAACTGGAGGCATGGCTGACTTTTCTATCGGAAGATGACCCCGAAATCATTCTAAAGCTTATCGAAACATATCCGGAATTCAAGGCGCTTTACGAAGATGGATACAGGCTGTGTCTCAATATCGAGGAGGTTATGAGAATGTTTTCTAAAGAACTTGCCGAATTAGACAAAAACACCGTTCAGCTGATGATCGATGAGATGCAGGATGAATTAGATGAGAAAAACGATATACTAGCTGAAATGAAAATCCAGATTTCCGAAAAGGACAACACGATCTCCGAAAAAGATCATCTCATCGATGAACTCACCCAAAAACTCCAGCGTCTCACAGAAGAGCTTCAAAATCGTTAATCAAAAGCAGCCGGGGCAAAAATTGTTTCGTGCTCCGCACTCCTGCAATTTTTGTCCCGGCTGCTTTTTTATTAATTATACTGCTTCGTATTCTTCTGCTTTCTGGCTGTATCCATGCGCTTCCTCAAGCATCATATCCTTTACTTTCATCAGACGAATCTGGGTACTTCGTTCATTCTCATCCAGCTTCATCGTAATATACTTGATATTCTTTTCAGTCTCCGGAATAATAACATGTTCCAGCGCATTTACACGGCGTCTCGTCTTCTCGATCTCCGCCGCCATCAGCTGACACGCTTTCTCGCATTCTGCAAGCCGTATCATATCCGGCAGAATATCTGCCAGCGACTTCACCGCACCATCCAGATCACTGGATGTGAATGCGAAACCATAAGAATAGATATCGTTTTCATCGGCTGTCCTTGTCTTGTATTCAAATGTCGGAATGTTTACACTCATGACATTCTTCTCACCCGCCTCCAGATTGATCTCCTGTTTCGGAGCCATCAGCGCTGTATTCAGCGCCGCCTCTGACATGCCGGCTTTCGCAATGACAAAGTTCTTGTTGGCGGAAAGGATCCCTTTCTCCACACGCAGCCGTACTTCCATATTTTCCCGTACCAGATCGAGATACTGGCGCATCAGCTCATCCCGCTTATCTTTCAAAAGCTTATGACCGCGGATCGCAGTGATCCGCTTCTTTTTCAATCTGGTCAATTCCATACGGGTTGGATTTACCTGTGTCGATGCCAACTGCCGTCACCTCCCTTTCCAATCTGAGTCCTGAATTTTTTCACAACAGGCTGAAAATCTTAGGCTAAAAACATAAACCTACTTTCCGTAATATTCATCCAGGAATTTCTCATCGATTCGTTTCAGTTCGGTTCTCGGCAGCATGGACAGCAGCTTCCATCCGATATCCAAAGTCTCTTCAATGCTTCGATCTGTATTATATCCCTGCGATACATACTGCTCTTCAAATGCATCCGCAAACTTCGCATACATCAGGTCGATCTCCGTCAGCGCAGCTTCTCCAAGGATCACCATCAGCTCTTTCGCATCTTTACCACGGGCATATGCGGAGAAGAGCTGGTTCATCGTATTGGAGTGATCCGCACGGGTCTTGCCCTCGCCGATTCCCTTATCTTTCAGACGGGAAAGAGACGGCAGTACGTCGATCGGCGGCGTCACGCCTTTTCGATACAGATCACGGCTCAGGATGATCTGCCCCTCGGTGATATATCCGGTCAAGTCCGGGATCGGATGGGTCTTGTCATCCTCCGGCATCGTCAGGATCGGGATCATCGTGATACTTCCCGATTTTCCGTTCTGACGTCCTGCCCTCTCATACAGAGACGCCAGGTCTGTATACATATATCCCGGATATCCGCGTCGTCCCGGAACTTCTTTTCGTGCTGCTGATACTTCACGCAGCGCATCTGCATAGTTTGTAATATCCGTCAGGATAACCAGTACATGCATATCTTTTTCAAATGCCAGATATTCTGCTGCTGTCAGTGCCATACGCGGCGTTGCGATACGCTCGATCGCCGGGTCGTTTGCCAGATTGACGAACAGAACCGTACGGTCGATCGCACCTGTTTCTTTAAAGCTTTCCACGAAGAAGTTGGATTCCTCAAATGTGATACCCATCGCAGCAAATACAACGGCAAAGTTCTCATCGGTTCCGCGTACTTTTGCCTGTCTTGCGATCTGTGCCGCCAACTGCGCATGCGGCATACCGGATGCCGAGAAGATCGGGAGCTTCTGTCCGCGGACCAGAGTGTTCAGACCATCGATCGCAGATACACCTGTCTGGATAAATTCCTCCGGATAACTTCTGGCTGCCGGGTTCATCGGCAGACCGTTGATGTCCATACGGGCGTCCGGCAGGATCTCCGGACCGTCGTCGATCGGACGGCCAAGACCGTCAAAGACACGTCCCAGCATATCTTCCGACACGCCAAGCTCCATACTGCGTCCAAGGAAACGCACCTTACTGTTGGACAAATTGATACCGGTAGAGCTTTCAAACAACTGTACAAGTGCATCGCTTCCGTTTACTTCCAGAACTTTACAGCGGCGTACCTCACCGCTGGCAAGCTCGATCTCCCCCAATTCATCATAGGAGACATGTTCCACGCCCCGTACCAGCATCAGCGGTCCGGCAACTTCCTGTATAGTACGATACTCTTTCGGCATTTACATCATCTCCTTTCCCAATGCATTGGCAATCTCAACGTGAAGCTGTTCCTTGACTTTTTTATACTCCACATCCAGATTTTCTTCGGTCACATATTTGAAACGACCGATCTGCTCACGAACCGGAAGCGAGATCAATGCATTCAGTCCCGCGCCCTCTTTCAGAGCCTCAACCGCGTTCTCATAATATGCGATCACGAGTTTCATCATCATATACTGTTTCTTCAATGATGTATAGGTATCGATCTCATGGAACGAGTTCTGATGCAGGAAGTCCTCACGGATCGAGCGCGCAGCTTCCATTTTCAGACGGTCTCCCGGTGAAAGTGCATCCATACCTACCATCTTAACGATTTCTTCCAGTTCCGCCTCTTCCTGAAGAAGCGTCATCATCTTCTGGCGGTTTGCCATCCAGTCAGATTCCACCTGCTCGTTGAACCATTTTTCCATATCATCCAGATACAGCGAGTAACTGTTCAGCCAGTTGATCGCCGGGAAATGTCTCTTATACGCAAGTGCGGAATCCAGTCCCCAGAATACTTTAACAATACGGAGCGTCGCCTGGGATACCGGCTCGGAAATATCTCCTCCCGGAGGGGATACCGCACCGATCACTGACAGTGCGCCCTCTCGTCCGTCTTTTCCGAGGGAGATCACATGTCCGGCTCTCTCATAGAACTGCGCCAGACGGCTTCCCAAATATGCCGGATATCCCTCTTCACCCGGCATCTCTTCCAGACGTCCGGACATCTCACGGAGCGCCTCTGCCCAGCGGGATGTGGAATCTGCCATCAATGCAACCGAGAATCCCATATCACGGAAATATTCTGCGATCGTGATTCCGGTATAGATCGATGCTTCACGCGCTGCAACCGGCATATCCGATGTATTTGCGATCAGAACCGTTCTCTGCATCAGAGACTGTCCTGTCTTCGGGTCTTTCAATTCCGGAAATTCATTCAGAACGTCCGTCATCTCATTTCCACGTTCTCCGCATCCGATGTACACGACAATGTCCGCTTCCGCCCATTTCGCAAGCTGATGCTGGATCACGGTCTTTCCGCTTCCGAACGGTCCCGGAACCGCTGCCACACCGCCTTTTGCGATCGGGAAAAATGTATCGATGACACGCTGTCCCGTTACAAGCGGCATCTTCGGCGGCAGTTTCTTCTGATACGGACGTCCGCGGCGGACCGGCCATTTCTGCATCATCGTCAGTTCCTTGTCCCCGTTCTCCGTCTCAACAACGCAGACAACATCCTCCACGGTGAACTCACCGGATTTGATCTCTTTAACTTTTCCTTTCACTCCGTACGGAACCATGATCTTCTGCTGTACAACGATCGTCTCCTGTACGGTTCCGAACACGTCGCCCTCCGCGACTTCGTCTCCAACCTGCACGGTCGGAACAAATTCCCATTTCAGATCCCGTTTCAGGGACGGTACTTCCACACCACGTTTCAGGCTGTTTCCCGAAACTTTCATGATATCATCCAGCGGTCTCTGGATTCCGTCGTAAATACTTGTGATCAGTCCGGGTCCCAATTCAACGGACATCGGTACGCCCATAGACTCCACCGGTTCTCCCGGTCCGAGTCCGGAAGTCTCCTCATAAACCTGAATAGACGCCTCGTCTCCGTGTATCTCAATGATTTCGCCAATCAGTCTCTGTTTACTGACACGAACCACGTCAAACATGTTCGCGTCGCGCATTCCCGATGCAATGACAAGCGGTCCTGCGACTTTTTTAATTACGCCTGTGCTCATTTTGACGAATTACCTACCTTTCTTATTCCTGTGAAAACAGAATATCGGAACCGACCGCCTGCTCCACAGTCTTTTTGACGCCGTCTACTCCTGCGCCTGTGTTGCCCGACACGCCCGGGATCTGAATGATCGCCGGCAATGTCTGCTCCTGATATTTTTCGATTTCTTCTTTGATCTCGGCAGCCACAGCTTCTGTAATATAGATGATCCCATATTTTCCCTCTGCAAGCTGTTTTAATTTATTCTTCGCTTCCTCGCGGGTTTTGACCGGGCAGATGCTCAGTCCCAGCGTTGCGAAGCCGTAAATGCTTCCGTAATCGCCGATCACTGCAATTTTATACATACATCTCCCTTACCCTTTCCCGGATCGCCTCATCCGAAAAGCCGTTCTGCTTTCCGGTCAGGATGATCCGAACCGTTTTGATCTCATTTTCTCTCGCGATCAGATATGCCACCAGCGGTCCTACGGAAAAACTGTTGTATTTTTGCGGACGGATCGTCTGGATCATCCGGTTGTCGCACCACCGTTCAAATGCCGACGGTGAATCACTAAGCGCCTGCGCGCCCTCCGAATACGAAGTTCCCGACAGATATTCACCGATCGCATCCATGCCGGACAATGCCGCTTTCATCAGCTGTTCGATACTGATACTTTCGCATTCTGCCATCGCGCGCCGCATGAACTCCATCGATTTTCCGGTCTTCTGGGAACGAACCGCGATCTTGATGTCCGCGATCGCAACTGTAGATTCCGCATAATTCCGGATGATCTCATCTTCCGAATCCTGTCCCACCGCATAAATCGCTTCCAATGCCGCCTTATCGATGATCACATCGCAAAGCTGCCCGTCTCTCGTATGGAGCAGCGTGTCGTAAGCATCCTGCGCCGCTTCCGGCATCTTCCCCGGAAGACGGGAAAATTCTTTATTCTCCACGATCCGAAGCATTTCCTCACCGGAAATCTCGCAGTCGTCATAGAAAATATTTTCATTGCGCACTTCCGTGCAGACTTCTTTGATCGCCGCTTTCAGATTGTGGTACAATTTCGTATAGGAAAATACATCAAATACGTTCAGATCCGGCGCCGCCTCGCGAATCACTTCCCAAGTCTTCTTTTCTTCTGTTTTCAGCATCTCCTCTGCATCCAGATCATTTCCGCCGTCACCCCATCCGCGTTCACGCAGAAGTTCCAGGCACTGTTTTTCTCCCGGACTGTTCACAAGCTGGTCGATAACCTGATCTGTCAGAAGAGACGCTTCCAGCGCGCGGATCCGCGCGACCGCAAACGTATACTCTAATTCATTCAAATCTCTATCCCTCCATTATGCGAACATCACTTTGTGAACACAATCGGACAGCTCATCTCTCTTTGCCTCAAACATCGCGCCGATCGTACAATTTTCTTCAATTCCTCCATATATAAGGATGAACCCGCCATCCAGATCTGCCGGATCTTTTTCCAAGGCAAGGCTTCCGCCCTTTTCTCCGGCTATGTTCTGAATCTCCGTTTCAAACCCCTCCGGCATCCGTTCCAGATCTTTTTTGGAAAAACGGATCGTGCCTGCTTCCGGCTGCGCATACTTTTTCAGCATTTCACGGATCATATCAAAATATGCCGGCGTCTCCAGAGACAGGATCTGCGCCTGCGCCTTTTCAAGCACACCGCGGATCAGTTCCTGTTTTGCCTGGAGCAGCGCTTTTTTCCGCTGCATGTCGCAGGAAGATTTCACACGCTCCCCGTAGATGGCAACTGCCTCGCCGGATTTCTGAGAGATTTTTCCAGCCTCTTCTTCTGCTTCGACCTTAGCCGCCTGAATGATCTCTTCGGCTTTCGCTTTCGCTTCCGCAATCTTGGCTTCCGCTGAGTGGTTCGCTTCATCCAGAATCTGATTTTTCATTTTATCTAATCCACTCATCTTAAAATCATTCCTCCTATTATACCTGAATTGCGCTCACTGCAAGGAATGAGATCAGAAGTGCAAGAATCGCATATGTCTCAACCATTGCCGGGAAAAGCATTGCCTTACCGAACTGATCCGGTTTCTTTGCAACGATACCGATCGCTGCTGCCGCTGTTTTTCCCTGAGATTTTCCGGAGATCAGACCAACGATACCGATCGGCAGACATGCTGCAAGGATCAGAAGACCTGTCTGTACGGAAACGTCTACCGGACCGCCGCCGAGAAGACCGATTTTAGAAAGTGTTACGAAACCGATGATCAGTCCGTACAATCCCTGTGTACCCGGAAGAAGCTGAAGGATCAATACTTTCGCAAATTTGCTCGGATCCTCTGCCATAACACCTGACGCTGCCTGACCTGCAATACCTACTCCGAGTGCAGAACCTGCTCCTGCTAAAAATACCGCAACTGCCGCACCAAGAAGTGCATAAACAATACCTAACTGACTCATAACTTTGTTTCCTCCTTAACATCTGCATATTTTGTATTTGCTTTAAATGGATTAAATTCTCTTCCTCCGCCCTCATAGAATTTTCCGAAGAATTCTACGAACTGAAGACGGTTCGTGTGCACATAGGCTCCCAGTAAATTGATCGCCAGATTGAAGATGTGACCGAAAATAAATACGACAATGAACAGGATCGCTCCCAATACGCTCTTTCCGGCCATACTTCCCATCTGGTTGATAACAGAAGCGATCACCCCTGTCGCCAGTCCCAGCGCCAAAAGTCTGGAATATGAAAGTACGTCGCTGAGCCATCCGCTCACATTGTACAGGTCATATGCTCCCAGCGCGAGACGAAGCGCAAAGTTCTTGTTGCTCCGCCCGGACATCAGTACGATTCCGACTGCGCCGACGATCGCCAGCACTTTGCCGAGTGTGTTCACAAACGGCGGGAACACGATCGTCATCTGTGCGATGGATGCAAACAGTTCGCTTGGGATCAGCATGATCAGAAGTCCGATCAAAAGCGCATACCACAACACAACGTCACACAAAAAGTCCATATACTTTTTGTCCCGCAGACACATATAGCCTTTGATCCCGAGGCCGGTGAACAAATGGATCACACCGAACAGCATCGAAAATACCAGCAGTTTCATCGGATCGTCAAGCGGTGCAAACCACAATGGTTTAATTCCGACCTCATGTCCGAAAAATACTCTGGATATGACGTTGATCGCGTCACCGAAATATCCGCCGAATAGGATTCCCCAGAATAATGTGGATAATCCACACCAGAAAAATAACTGGAATGCCTTTTTCATGCTCTCACCCATACGCGGGAATTTCAGCAGCAGCACACCGCACGCGATCGATACGATCGCACCGTATGCCGCGTCGGAAAGCATCATACCGAATAAAAATACATAGAATACCGCCATGATCGACGTCGGATCGATCTCTCCTTTTCCCGGAAGACCGAATGCCGTCAGGACGCTCTCCGCTCCCGATGCAAACGCATTATTCTTCAAAAGCACCGGCGCTTCCTCATCCTCTTTTAAGTCCTCCACATCGATGACACAGTCATATTTGTCTTTTAAGGCGCGTTCCACATCGGCAACGCACTTCTTCGGAACATAACCGCTGATCACAAAGGTGCGGTCCGACTGCGGAAGTTCTCCGAGCACGGCATATTTCTCAGAACGGACACGGTAATAATCTGCCAAAAGCTGCAGATTCTCCCGCTCAGACGCCAGTCCTGCCACATCACTCCGGATCTGCTCGATCTTCGCATAATGCGCTGAAATCTCTTCTTTCATCGCTTCCACAGCCTGTGCCGGAACGTCGCCGCAGATCTGAGCCGGTTTGGCAAATCCGCCGCTTCGCAGCGCTTCCTCCACTTTTTCCGCGTCTTTTCTCAAACAGAACACCGCCAGATAGGTGCTGTCCTGTTCCACGGAAATCTCATGTACCTCCACACCGTCTACTTCCGGCGCCTGCTCCGCCACCAGATCGTAGACCTGTTCCATCGTCGTGCCGCCGGGCATCGTTCCCGGAAGCATCACGGTGTGGGCAGTTCCGCCGTAATTCATAGGCGCGTCCAGATTCAGCCATGGATTTAATCCCTCGATCGCATTTTCCAGTTTCAGGATCTCTGCCTTTTCTTCCGCCTGCTCCCGATCCAGAGCCTGGATCTTCGACGCAGTCTTTAAAAGCCGTTCCTTATCCCGGATGATCTGTTCGTACACTTCCTGTTCTACCAGGTCTTTTCCCTCGAGAGCCGAAAACATCGACTGCTTCTTCGGTGCATACTCCTGCAGAATATCAAGCGCCTTGTCTGCTGATGACGCCGCCTTGTCAAAACTGATCCTGGCATTCGCGGTATCCATCCTATGAAAATCTTCATCGTCTTCAAGAATATGGTTGATTTCCATGACTCCCATTGCCTGCAGCTTTTCGAGGATCGCCTTTCGGTTTTTCTTCAATGCGCAAATACTGATCCGCTGCATCTGCAATACCGCCATAACATCATCCCTCCTTTTTCTTTTCTATATCCCCCCGGTTGTTCCCCCTCCGGTCTTCATCAGACCAATTTGGAAATAACCAGATCAACCGCCTCCGCTTCTTTTTTCAGCGCGTTTTCTTTCAACGCTTTGATCTCCTGCCCGATCGCTGTATTGGCTGCGGCCGTTTCTCCATCTCCGCGGGATCTCGCGGCTTCCATCTCCTGCTCGGCTTTTTGCCTCGCACTCTGAAGCTGCTCTGTTCTGATCTTATCCGCCTCTTTTCTGGCTTCTTCCAGAAGCTTATTATACTGATCCTGTGCATGTTTCACAATCTGATCAGCCTGTGACTCGGTCTCTCGGATCACCCGGATGGTCTCTTCTACCATGATTCTGTCACCACCTTTCTGAAGTCACACTTCGCTTATAACGTTCACCTTAGCACACTCGTTATGAAAAGTCCATAATTATCTGCAATTTTTTCAGCCTATTGCTGTACAATCTGATTTATTTTGTGATATTTTTTGTCATTCTTATAAGTGTCCAAGCTATTGTCAGTTAATTTTTTATATCTATAAGATTTTCTAATAAAGCAAGAGCATCTGTCTTCTTTTTTTACAGATGCCCCTCTCTTTATTATAACCATTTTCCCCTTTTTTACCAGTGTAGTTCGTGCAGTTTTCCCTCCTGCTCCAAGCCTGCAAACGCATTCTGCCGCAGCGCTTCATACAGGACGATCGCCACCGAATTTCCGAGGTTCAGTGAACGGATCCCGTCGCCCATTGGGATACGGATACAATTTTCTTTATTTTGCACGAGAAGTTCCTCCGGGATCCCCGCGCTTTCCTTTCCGAACATAATATAACAGTCCGGCTCATATGCAACGTCCGTGTAGACATGCTGTGCCTTTGTTGTCGCCATGTAAATCTTTGCCCCCGGATTTTTCTCAAGAAAATCCGCATAATCGATATAGGTTGTCACATCCAGGTCTTTCCAGTAATCCATCCCGGCACGCTTCAGCGATTTTTCATCCAGCCGGAATCCCAGCGGCTCGATCAGATGGAGCCTGACGCCCGCCGCCACGCAGGTTCTTCCGATATTTCCCGTATTTGCCGGAATCTCCGGCTCAAGCAATACAATATTGAGCATCGCTTCCTCCTTTTATCTGCTTCTGTTTTCGTTTTTGCTACCGCTCGTTCCGCAGCCGCTCGATAAAATGTCCCAGTCTTCCAAGCGCCACTTTCAGATCCTCCAGCGAATACGCGTAGGAGATTCTTAAAAATCCCTCGCCGCACGCGCCAAATGCCGTTCCCGGCACGACCGCGACTTTTTCTTCCATCAAAAGCCGCTCCGCAAATTCTTCCGAGGACATCCCAAACTCCCGGATACTCGGGAATACATAAAACGCTCCGAACGGCTCAAAACATTCCAGACCCATCCGCGCAAACTCGTGCATCAGGAAACGCCGCCGCTGATTATAGGATTTCCGCATTTCCGCCACTTCATCCTCACAGCTTCTAAGTCCCTCCACCGCCGCGTACTGGCTGTTGGTCGGCGCGCACATGATCGCAAACTGATGCAGTTTGATCATCTGCTTTAAGATCACTTCCGGTCCGCAGCAGTATCCGAGTCTCCATCCGGTCATCGCAAACCCCTTGGAGAAACCGTTGATCACGATCGTGCGATCGCGCATCCCCGGCAGGCTTGCGATCGACACATGCTCGCCTTTATAACTCAATTCGGAATAAATTTCATCGGAGAGTACATAAAGATCGTACGCTTTTACAAACTCCGCGATCGGTTCCAGATCCTCCTTTGTCATGATCGAACCGGTCGGATTGTTCGGAAACGGCATGACAAGGATCTTCGTCCGTTCGCTGATCTTCGATTCCAGATCTTCCACCGTCAGTTTAAATTCATTCTCATGCTTTAATTCCACGATCACCGGAACTCCATCCGCCATGATCGTGCACGGCAGATAGGAAACATAACTCGGCTGGGGGATCAGTACTTCGTCGCCCGGATCGAGCATGCAGCGCAGCGCCACGTCGATCGCTTCGCTTCCGCCGACTGTCACCATCGTTTCTTTTTTCGGGTCGTAAGAAACGTGTATCTTTCTCTCCAAATATTTGCAGATCTCGTCCCGCAGTTCCTGCAGTCCGGCATTGGACGTATAGAACGTCCGCCCCCGCTCCAGAGAGAAGATTCCCTCTTCCCGGATCCGCCACGGCGTATCAAAATCCGGTTCCCCGACGCCAAGCGAGATCACATCGTCCATCTCCGCTGCCACGTCAAAAAATTTCCGGATGCCCGACGGCTGTACCTGTACGATTTTTTTCGATAATGGATCTCTCATCACGGCGTCATCAACATCCTTTCCGATTCTTTTTTCGGAACCATGATCGTCCCGTGATCTTTGTATTTTTTTAAAATGAAATACGTTGCCGTACTGATCACGGAATCGATCGGCGACAATTTCTCCGATACGAACCGCGATACTTCTTTCAGTGATTTTCCGTCCAAGGTAACGAGCAGATCATATCCTCCGGAGATCAGATACACCGCAAATACTTCCGGATAATTGTAGATCCGCTCTGCGATCCGGTCAAACCCCTGATTTCTCTGCGGCGTCACGCGTACTTCGATCAACGCAGTCACTTTCTCCTCTCCGGTCTTGTCCCAGTCGATCAGAGTGTGGTATCCGCAGATGATCTTTTCCTTTTCCATATCCGCGATCTCATTTGCCACCAACGTCTCGTCGACTCCTAAAAGCACTGCCAGCTCCTGCAAATTCACCCGACTGTTCTTTTCCAAATAACGTAATATCTCATGCCGCATTTCCTGATGCATATCCATCTTAGATCCCTCCCGTTTTCTAAATCTTCTATATAGTTCTGTCATCCGTTTTATTTATCCGTCACATGTTCTGCCATCCAGCGCGCCAGTTCATCTGCCGCCGGACGATCCAGATACCGTACCTCTTCTCCGCTTGTGATCACCCGCGCGTTTCCGTCGTGGATCATCCCAAGCCTGGCGGCTCGCACGCCCTCCTTTTCCAGCAAATGTAACAGCTGCTGCGCTTCGTTCGTCACCATCAGAACCGCGCCTGCCGACGTCATCTGATACGGATTCAAACGGTAATATTCACAAATCTCCACCGTCTCCTGACAGATCGTCATCTGTTCCATCGCAACCTGAAATCCTGTTCCTGCCGCCTCGGACAGTTCCCAGAGCGCCGCCAGGATCCCGCCGCTTCCGATCTGCTGCATCGCGCGCACATACGGAACTGCCACTTTCAGTGCGTCCAGCGGGCAAAGCTCTCGTTTCAGCGCCTTTGTCTGCCGCAGAAATGCCGGAACAAATCGCTGCGACAATTCCGCTTCCTGTTCCTCTAAGATCCGAAGCGCGCCCTCCAGTCCAACCGAACCGCACAGCACGATCTCGTCTCCTTTTGATGCCCCGCCAAGTGGAAGCACACCGTTCTTTCCGATTCCGACCGCTCCTGCCTGCACAAAAATCTGCCGGACCGCCGGACTTGTCTCCGCTGCCACATTGATCAGTTCCAGATCATGCTCCTCACAAAATGCTTCCGCTTCGCCGATCAGATCCCGGAATTGTTCCTCCGTCATCGCTTCCGGCAGAAAACACTGCAGCCGGATCCCCGCCGGGTCTGCTCCCCGGCACGCCAGATCGTTAACCGCGCGGATTGCGGCATACACCGCTGTCTTCGCTGTATTCCCATTGGCAGATGCATTTGCCGCCACCACCACGGAAGTCTGCGCATCGACTTTCATCGCACTGCAGCGCTCCCCGTTCAAAGGTTCCGTCAGAAATGCTTCCCGCCTCTTATGAAGCTGCTTCTTCACAGAACGTTTCCAGACGGTCTGTGTCAAATTTCCAATTCTCATAATCTCTCCTGTCGATTCTGTATCCGTCTCACTGCGCCGCAGGCGCTGTCTGCGTACCGTCCGCCGGCGCCGCGCCATTTGCCGCTGTCGCATTTGCGGCATCGCCTGCGGCTTCTGCCGATGCTCCATCCGGCGTTCCCGCTCCCGATGCAGCGTTCTCCGCCGGAACTCCATAGAGGATTTCCTGGATCGCCGCCTGGATCTGCGCTTCATCCTGCGTCAGGATCGCCTGATTCATCTTCTCCGTCGCCGCCGGATCGTCCGATACGGTTCCAACACCGTATGTCGCCGGCGCCGCAACATAGGTACTGTAATTGATCACATCCCGGCTCACTTCCACACCGTTCTCGTAAACCACTTTCCAGAGCTGTGCGGAAATCTCCGGATGTGCGGCGCTTTGAAGACCCATATAGCCAATATAGTCTTCTGTTGCGACAAAGCGTTTTCCCTCGGTCTCTTTGCTTTCCGTCGTCTCGCTGACAAACTCCAGCGTCCGCCCCGGATCCCGGGTTTCCTTTCCGTAAATATTAAATGTCAGATTGCCTCCCGACAGCACGCTTTCAATATAAACCGGCGTCTTCTGATTATTTTTAAACACAAGATCCAGCACGTCGTCCGCGATCGCGGCATCCATCGACGGCTCTACATAGCCGACCAGCATCGAATGTGGATAGCGTTCGACAATTTCCAACTCCGCATACAGGATCGCATTGTACAATGTTGTCGAAACCTGACAGATTCCGCCGCCCATTGTCTGCACAACGGTATTGCTCTCATAGGACGCCGCCTCTGCGTAGCCGTTTTCATAGGTATAAGGTTCCATCGCCGCATTCGCCGACAATTCTTCGCCCGGAGCGAGCAGTGTTCCGCCGATATGAGAAGCCCCGGTCTCAATATTCTGCGCCCGTCCGCTTCCGTCGCTTCCATAAAATGTCGTATACGTTCCGAGCAGATCCGTCACGTCTTTCAGATCTTTCTCGGTGATCTCAGGATCTGTCTTCTTCACTGCCGCCCGGATCGTTCCGTTTTTCCCGTTCCAGTCCTCATTCAGCCAGTTGTTGAGCGCCTGGATCGTCTTTGCATGATCCGGAAGCTCTCCCTGCTTTTCTTTCACGACTTGTACGCTGCCGTCCTGCTGAGTCACATAAGCATTCTGCGGCTGTGCCAAAAGCTCGCTGCTTCTGGTATCGAGGATCTCTCCGGTCTCTTTCTCCGAAACCGCATACTTCAAAGGGATCGTATGCCGGAGTTTTCCTTTCTCCGCCTTTTTCAACGTCTTATACGCGCTGACTGCGTTGCCGCTGTATCCATACTTCGCCGCCTGCGCGACCGTCTCTTTCAGATCCGGCGCATCAAGTCCCATTTCCGCCAGTGTTGCCTCAAACGTCCCGCCCGATTCCAGTTCAAACGTCACTTTTACACCGCCATATCCCGACAACGTTTTTTCCACGGCTTTTGTCGCTTCTTTTTTCGTCATCCCGGATACGTCGGTCGTTCCGATCTTCACGCCGTTCAGGATCGTTCCGTCATTCTGTTTTTTCACATAATTTCCGAGAAAGAGCTGTACTGCCCCGATGCTGACCGCCGCGATCACTACGACCGTCAGACACAGATACAGACTGCGCCGGTTCCGCCGATGCCGTCTCCGCCCTCTTCTCCGTCTCTTTTTCGTTCCTGTCATGTTTTTGTTCAAACCTCTCCGCAGCGTCTAACCCATCAGATACGGGATCACCATTGTCAATACCATCGCCAATATCACGACAAGCACGATGATCGATACCAGTTTGCGAAATTTCTTATTATACATCACGAATTGCCTCCATCTATTCGATACAAATTAAAATTTGGTAATTATTTTATACTTTTTGAAATTGTTTTGCAATATGCACGCAAAAAACATTCTTCACATTTCGGGCTTCGTGCCGTACAAATGCTCCGCCCAAACGTAATGATCTGGATATTATACAGGATCCAGTGATCTTTCGGCAGTTCTTTCATCAGATCCTGCTCGATCTTCTCCGGATCCTGATTCTTCGTCAGACCCAACCGGTTGGAAATCCGTTTGACATGTGTGTCCACCACCACGCTCGCATCATGGTAAATATTGCCGCGGATCACATTTGCGGTCTTCCGTCCGACTCCCGCAAGACTTGTCAGATCTTCCAGACTGCGCGGAACTTCGCCGCCGAATCTGTCCCGCACATCCCGCATACAGGAAATGATATTTTTCGCTTTATTATGGTAGAAACCGGTGGGCTTAATGTCCTGTTCCAGTTCCCGCAAATCTGCATCCGCAAATGCATCGACCGTTTGATATTTCCGAAACAGATCTTTTGTCACGATGTTCACTCTGGCGTCGGTGCACTGCGCGCTCAGCATTGTCGCGATCAAAAGCTGCCACGGAGTCTCGTAATTGAGATAACATACATATTCCGTCCCGTACTGCGCGTCTAATATATCAAGAATTTCTTTCGTCCTTTTTTTCATAATTCCTCCACTGCGGTCACTCTCGCCTGATTACAGAGCGCGTCCCTGTTCTGATAATCAAACAGCAGCAGCTTTCCGCCGATCCTCTCCAAATGTGTCATCTTCCGCATCTGCCGCCTGTCTCTTCCCTCGTATCCGCTCTTCAGATATTGATGTTCGCTCTCTTCCCGTTCATAAAATGCCGCGGCGATCCGTTTTTCCACGGTCTCTTCCCCTGCAAATGCCGGACGGTTCTTTACATTTTCCCGCAGATACAGATCATAAGTGAGCGCCTCCCGAAATTCCTCCTGCCAGCCGTCTGCCGATCCCACGGGCGATTTCCCAAACGATTTCAAAGAAGATTTCTTAGATTCTCTAAGATACTTTTCAAGATATTCCGTAAGAAATGCCCACAAAATCTCATATCGACCGATCCGGCTGTGATTGACCTGATCCAGTCCGTGCGCTTCATAATATGCCCGGAGCGCATCATACATCGAAAACGCATCGCCGAATATCGTTTCCAGCCGTTCCATCGTATGCACAAACTGCCCACTGTTGTAATGGACTTCCACCATCTCCTCGATGCCTTTTAGCCGGATCACATCCTCATATGAAAGCCATTTCGTAGACAAGACTTCAAATGGCGGGCGTTCCTGAAATACGAGCTGATAATCCTCCGCCTTTTCTTCCATATAAGAGCCTTTCAGCACTTTCAGGAATCCAAGCTGGAGCTGCTGCGGACGCAATGCATACACATCGTTAAACGAACGGTGAAAACTCTCCATATCTTCATACGGAAGCCCTGCGATCAGATCCAGATGCTGATGGATATTTCCGCCGGAGCGGACTTCGCTTACAATCCGTGCAACTTCGGAAAATTTCATCGTTCTCCGGATTTCCTTGATCGTCCGTTCATTCGTCGACTGCACGCCGATCTCGAGCTGGATCAGTCCCGGGCGCATAGAGCGGATCAGACGGATCTCTTCTTCATTGAGAAGATCCGCCGCCACCTCAAAATGAAAATTCGTCGTTCCGTTGTCATGTTCCGCGAGATATTTCCAGATCGTCATCGCATGATCGTGGCGGCAGTTGAACGTCCGGTCCACAAATTTCACCTGCGGTACTTTTCTGTCAATAAAAAACTGCAATTCCCGCTTCACAAGCTCCGGATCCCGGAACCGCAGACATTTGTCGATCGAAGAGAGACAGTAACTGCAGGAAAACGGGCATCCCCGGCTGGATTCATAATAGATGATCTTATGCTCAAACGGATCCATATCCTTGTAGACGAACGGAATTTTGCTTAAATCCATCGGTTTTCTCTCATCCGTCGCCAGAATCGTCTCCTGCTCCCTGTCATCATCGTTCCGTGCTTCATTGTTCCGGGCGTCATTGTTCCAGACCTCTTTATTCCGGAACGTAATCCCGTCGATCTTATGCAGATCTTCATTCCGCGCCCGCAAAAGCTGATAAAATGTCTCCTCACCCTCGCCGCGCATCACGCCGCGCACCTGTGGGAACCGCAGAAGCACCTCTTTGGCATTCCACGAAACTTCCGGTCCGCCGAGCCAGATTTCCGTCTTCGGCAGGATCTTCGGGATCTCCCGCAGTAAATGTTCTACATATTCGATATTCCAGAGATAACAGGAAAAGCAGAGCATATCCGGCTTTCTGCGGTACAGATCCATCAGGATCTGATCTACGGTCTGATTGATCGTATATTCCGCGATCGCAATGATCGGCTTTGTATCTTCCTGTATTTCCTTTTGTCCTGCCTCGGAATCCCATTTTTCCTCCGCATACGCCTTTAAGCTGTACACAGCCAGATTGGAATGGATATATTTCGCGTTGATCGCCGCCAGCAATACGTTCATCGTCCGCCTCCCATTTTACATCGCTGTTTTACGTCACTGTTTTCATCATAAACTCCTACCATTATAGACAATTTCTCGATATTACACAACCGCCGAAAGCCGCATTGCCGATAAAAAATCAAGACTTCCTGCCAATCCATTGACTTTTTGCAAAAAACATTGTAAAATTAAAGCTCGTGCAGCCGGGGTGCTAGCGGTACCTTGTACCTGCAATCCGCTATAGCAGGGGTGATATTGCGCCGAGGGTGTTGATCTGCAAAGCTGCCCTTGATAAGCGACGTTGAAAATCCGGGTCTCATGCGACGGGAATCTGTGAACCGTGTCAGGTCGGGAACGAAGCAGCACTAAGCAGAACCTCCCGGGTGTTGTGAGGGTGCCTGGGTCGAGTTGGCTGTCAAGGTAACGTTTGTGGAGATACATTCGACGCGCAATGCACGAAAAAAGACGATCAGAATCCGAAAGAATCCCACATATTTTCACGGAATTTCTTCTCGGATTTTTTTGTTCCTATATATAAACGCGAAAAAAGCTCACAAATCAAGATCTGCTTACACAGTCATGATTTATGAGCTTTTTCTATATCAATTCTCTTCCGATCCGCCTGCCAGACGACATTTACCGGATCGCATTTACCGTATCATATGCGGTTCTCACTGCGTTGGAAATGTCTGACGCACGCTCGCCGCAGTCTCCGATTTTCGCAAACGGGATTCCCGCTTCATCCAAAAATGCGGTGTCAAATGCAGCCGGTCTCGCACCCATCGCAAGAACAACGAAATCGCAGTCGATCACAACTTTTTCATCCTCTTTATTCTTGCAGATCACAGAGCTTTCCTGAATTTCTTCTACTTTATGAGACGGATATTCTTTCACACCGAACCGTTCATAATTCTCTTTCAAAGTCGGGAGGATCGTCTCGCTTTCGCCTGCCGCGATCTTATCGAGCATCTCGATCACCGATACGCTGCATCCGCGTTCCGCCAGATATTCTGCGGTCTCGCATCCTACCATTCCGCCGCCGATCACCGCGGTTCTTCCGTATACTTCCGTCTTGCCGCTCAGCACATCCCATGCATCGCAGACACAGGCACGATCCATTCCGTTGATCGGGAAACGGGCGCTATTTGCACCTGCCGCCACGATCACATGATCCGGTTTCAGATCCAGGATTTTTTCCGGCGTCGCAGCTTCGCCGAGTCGCAGGGTGATCCCCTCCTGTTTCATACAATGGGACAGGTAGTTTGTAAACCGGCGCATCTCTTCTTTGCGCGGCGGTACGCTTGCGATCTCCAGCTGACCGCCAAGGCTCGTCTTCTGCTCAAACAAGGTAACTTTATGACCCTTTTTCACAGCGACACGCGCCGCTTCCATTCCGGCAACGCCACCTCCTACGATCACGATATGCTTCGGTGACTCTGCAGGAGTGATCTTTCTTGTTCCCTCATATCCGTTTTCCGCATTCAGGATACAGGACAAAAATTCACGGTGCTGGATTTTATCGGTACATCCCTTGTTACAGGAAATACATTCGCGGATGTCACAGCTTTTTCCTGCCGCCGCTTTGTTCGTCCAGTCCGGATCTGCCAGAAGCCCGCGTCCGATTCCGACCATATCCGCTTTTCCGGATGCAAGGATCTGCTCTGCCATTGCCGGAGAAATGATCCGTCCGACTGTGCTGACCGGAATCGAAACCGCTTCTTTTACTTTTCCGGAAATATCCGCAAAGAATCCATACGGCTGTACGCCCATCGGCGGGATCGTATCCGCCATGTTTCCGGTATGGTTTGCCTGTGCCACATGAAGCATATCTACGCCTGCCGCCTCCAGCATTTTCGCAAATTCCGGTGCGTCCGCCTCATCGATCCCGCCTTTTCCTCTCTCAGGAGTCACAACGGAGAATTTATAATCGATGATCATATCCGGCACGGCTTTTCTGAGCGCTTCCACGAGCAGAAGCGCAAACCGTGTCCGGTTCTCAAGGCTTCCGCCGAATTTATCGGTACGGTGGTTCATTTTCGTACTGCACAGCGCTCCGACGAGACGGTCGCCGTGGATCTGGATCACATCTACGCCGGCTTTTTCTGCCCGCACCGCACATGCGCACATTTTATTGATGATCGAAAGCAGCATTTCCTCGCTGACTTCATCCACAAAGTGCATCATATCGTGGTGCAGCTTTGTCCGGACTTCGTCCATCTTTCCCTCTGCGAACAGACGCATCATCGTCTCGCAGTCATATTCCGGATGGAAGATCTGGATTCCGAGTTTTGCGCCATATACGTGCACACTGTCCGCCAGCTTGCGGAAAGACTCGATCTGCGCATCGTCAAACAAACGCGGGGTCGGGGTGAAGTTCTGGATCGGCGCCACGTCTCCGATCACAATATAACCGGCGCCGCCCTCTGCCAGTCTTGTATAGAATGCGATATCCTGCTCGGTGATCGTTCCGTTTCTGTCCTCGTAGCCGGTTGTCAGCGGCGGGAACATCACACGGTTTTTAAATGTCGTGTTTCGGATCGTGATTGCTTCTGTTAATCTCATAAAAATCCTTCTTTCTGAAATCATTGCTGTTTTGTAATCCTTGCTGTTTTGTAGTCATTACTATCGCGTAATCGCTGCTATTTCGTAACTTCTTTTGCAAATTTACATACTTCGTTTGTCAATGCCGTTCTGCATGGGATTCCGACAAAATTATGATTTGCATTTTCCACATGGACAAGACGGCTCTTGCTGTTTTCATAAAGGGAGAGGTATGTCTCGCAAGTCGCCTCATCCACCAGTTCGTCTCTTGTCCCTCTTACGATCAGCGTCGGTCCCGCATATCCGGCCGCATCTTTGAACGGATTATATTTTTCCAGATCGTAATTAAATGCATGTGAAAATTTCAGTCCCTCGATATCGCCGAATGCGATTCCTTTTGCTTCCATTGCGCGGGAGCGTTCTCCGCAGCCGTCCCACATCTGTTTGCCCGGGCACATCAATATCAGCGCTGCCGGATCTATTCCCGGCGCAGCGCTTGCGGCTACAAAACCGCCCATGCTGTGACCGGAAAGGATCATCTTTTCCGGATCCACAAAATCCTGTGTCTTTGCCCAGTTCCACATATCCTCAGTATCGTTGAGAAGAGACGTGAACGTCATGTCTTCAAATTCTCCGTCGCTCTCGCCGTTATAGGAAAAATCAAAACGGATGCAGCCGATCCCTTCTTCTGCCAATGCTCTTGCCATTGTAATATGAAGTCCTTTGTAGCCGGCTTTCATCCCGCCGAATCCGTGAAGATTGATCACCGTCGGAAAATGTCCCTCTCCATCCGGCATCGTCGCGATCCCGCGCAGGGTCAGTCCATTTCGGTTTACAAATTCAATTGGTAATGTTTTCATTTAAGTAATTCCTCTTATCTGTGTCATTATTTTGCCGCGTTCGCCGCACGTTTTGCTTTCAGCTGTTCCAGCATTTCCTGTGTTTTCTTCTTTCCAAGCGGGTAAAGCAGGAACAATACCAACGCTGCCAGACCATATCCGATCACATAGCTTCCTGTGTATGTTTTCCAGATCCGGTTTACAACTTCTGTTGTCTATACCGCTTCCGATACCTGATATCCGATGATTCCGAGTGCAAAACTGGAGAAGCTTCCGGATACTGCATTTGCAAGTTTACGGAAGAATGAATATGCAGAATACATGATTCCTTCGTTTCGCTCTCCTGTCTGCAGTTCCTGATAGTCGATCGCATCATTGACAAGCGCCCATACAAGCACCTGCATTCCGCTTGCTCCGAGATAACACAGTCCGTTGATCACGATGAACAGTACCGGATTGTGGATCGGGAAGAAGAACAAAAATGCAAATACGATCGCCGCGCCGCCTGCACCGGCTACACACCATTCTTTTTTACCAAGTTTGTTGGCTACCGGCTGTGTGAATGCAAATACGATCAGCGCATATACTGTATTCAGCGCTCCGGAGGCTGCCATCACTTTAACATCGCCGAACCAGTCGCGGAACAAGTAGGTATTCAGACCGTTTACGATGGAAGCTCCTACCATTCCGATAAAGCTGAACAGAACAACACCCATGAACGCACGGTTTTTTGCAACATGTTTGATGATATCAAGATAGTGCAGTTTTTCTTTTTTCTCCGGAACCGGAAGTACCACACGTTCTTTACACCATACACAGGTGATCTGCAGGCAAAGCAGACCTACCAGGGCACAAACGGACGCCATCATCAAAAATCTTCCCGGCAACGGCTGGTTGTTGTTGTCATACAATACAAGCGGTCCTACCATTACGATCACTGTCATGAAGATCGTTCCGCCAAGGCTTCTGTAACGGGACAGAGCGGTTCTCTGGCGTGTATCATCTGTCATGACACTGGATAAACTTCCGAACGGTACGTTGACACATGTATACATCGCTTCATAAAGCACATAAGTCACAAACATATATCCGATACGGAATCCGTAATCGAGATTGCTCACATTTACAAATCCGAGTATACAGAGGACTGCCATCGGGAACGAAAATGCGCGGATCCATGGAATGAATTTTCCGCCTTTTTTCGCACGCCGCATATCGACAAGCGCACCGATGATCGGGTCGTTCACCGCATCCCATATTTTGGTGACAAGCATGAGAATTCCGACATGGAACGGATTTACCTGCAGGACCAGTGTGTAGAACACGGTCAAAAACATCGCGCGGAACTGCTCGGTACAGCAGCATCCCAGGTCGCCCAGTGTGATTCCGATCTTGTCTTTCATCGAAAAGGGTCTTACATTTGTACTTGTTTCTTTCACTGAAATTTCCTCCTTACATCTGAACAGTTTTATCTACTGTATGTTTATGCTCGATTATAGAAGAAGCGTCTCTTAAAACATATACATTTATTGCTTGAAAACTATCGTAAATTGACTTATTATTATATTTATCTATATTGATGCCGCTTTCTGAAAATTCAATTCAGCAACATGCACAATTTGCTTGTTAAATTTTTGTCTACTTTTAATAATCATGCTGTTTTTGCCAAAAAGGAGGGTTCATGGAACACAAAATATCAGAAAAGAAACGATACCAGCTTTCCCGCATTATTCTGGAAAATACAAAGAAGAAGCGGATTTCATCCGGAAATTATTACAGTGTGCTGATCGTACGCGTCGGCAACTGCTCATTCTGCAATGAAACGCCGGCAAAAAAACATAAAACTTCCTCTATCCACGCTGATACTGTCGTCGGTTCTGCCGTTCCTCCGGACGATGACGCCGTACAGCCCGAAAATCCAATGGGGCAGCCCGTCGTCTGGCACTGCGGTCCCAACGATCTGATCCTGATCAAGCCGAAAGAGACGATCCAGATCCAATCCCGGAATTCTCAGCATGCCGCGGAACTTCTCTGGATCCAATATTCGGAAGAACTGTTGGCGGAACTTTCCGAGGAGGGGACGGATCTCCTGAAAAGTATGGAAGTCGTTCCTTTCTCCTGCATCAGCGTTCCGACCGACGGAGGTACTGCCGCGATCCTGAAAAATCTGTTCACCCGTCTGGAACGTTCCGAACAGGAAAAAGACGATTTTGGTGCGCGGCTTTTTGAAAAAAATATGCTCTCTCTTATGATCGTCATCATTTTGAGAGCCTGCATCCGTTCTGAATTTGAAAAGACAAGGAAAGGTCACCGGCAGTTTGTACTGGACGATCTGTTCGCCTATATCCACCGGCACATTTCCGAGGAACTCACACTGGAACGTCTGGAAAAAGTTTTTTTCGTGAGCCGCTACCATATTTGCCGGGAATTCAAGAAACAGACCGGACAGACACTGCACAGCTACATCACCAAAAACCGGCTCCGTATGTGCAAGAAATACATCATCGAGGGCATGCCGATCACCGAAGTTTACAAAATGGCTGGATTCGGAGGATACAATCATTTCTTCCGCGCCTTTAAAAAAGAATACGGCATGACGCCGAAAGAATATTATAAAAGCCATATGACTCTTTGATGTCTGTATATCCCGCGATATACTCCGACACAAAAGAGCCATATGGCTTTTTTACTTGCTGTCTCTGCTTTATTTCTTACTCTTTGATCTTACGAACTGCTCCGATTCCGAGCGCCCCCGGTCCGACATGGCATCCGATGCTCAGCATCAAAGTTCCCGGAACGATCGTCTCCCCCGGAAATTCTTTGGCGAGCTCTTCTTTCCAAATATTTAACTCTTCCTCTTCCATCCATGTATATGCGATTCCGAGAACCAGTTCCCCGCGGTCATGCAGATCTTTCAGTCTTCCGTCAAGATCTTCATGCAGCGCTTTGCACATCTTTCGGAACGCGCCTTTCATGCCCCGCGCTTTCGCATGTGCATCCAGCTTGTCCCCTCCGATCCACATGACCGGTTTGATGTTCAAGACACTTCCGATCGCCGCCACTGCCGGTGTGATACGTCCGCCTTTTTTCAGATATTCCAACGTATCCACTGCGATATAGATCGTCGCGTCGAGCGCCTCCTCTTCCAGACGCTGTTTGATCTGGCTTCCTGTCATCCCCTGCTCTGCCATCTTACATGCGTCAAATACGGACTGCATCTGCGTTACGGAAATCCGTTTATTGTCCACAACATGCACCCGTCCGTCATATTCTTCCGCCAGCATCACAGCGCTGTGGCAGGATGTACTCAGTCCGCTTGTCATCGGTATATAGACAACCTCATCATGTTCTTTCAAAAGGGCTTCCCACATATCCATCACATCTCCCGGCGACGGAAGCGACGAGGTGATCTCCGCCCCTGCTGCCTGTCGTTTGTAAAATTCTTCCGCCGTAATATCTACGCCCTCATAATAAGTCGTACCATCTATGATCACCGGCATCGGGACAATGGAAATCCCGAGCTTTTTTCCCTCATCCGGTAAAATTCCACAATTACTGTCTGTCATAACTGCAATCTTCTGCATTTTTCTCTTTCCCCTTTCAGGTTCTTTTATGCTCCCAAACGTTCCTCTTACGCTTCTGAACACATTGACCGTTACTTTAACAGATGTTAAAATTATAGCAACCAAGCCCTATGATAACAATGAACAATATTTCAAACTTGTCAGTTATTTATACAGAATGGAGAAATTGTAAATTATTATGGAAGACCGTCGTATCAAAAAGACAAAACGAGCTTTAAAAAACACACTGATCGAAATGATGACTGAACTGCCGTTTGAACAGATTTCGATCACAGCGCTGTGCGACCGCGCTGAAATCAGCCGCATTACATTTTATTCACATTATAATGACAAATACGCACTCGTCGACGACATTTTTCAAGATATGATCCGAAAAGGAAATGAGCTGTATCAGAAGCATCAGGCGGAAAATAACCCGGAACATGATCTCGTACAGAATTACCGCAATGTGCTTTATGCCATCGTCGAGCTTTATTATATGGAGTATGCCTTTTTCAGTCAGACGATCCCCGGGAAAAGTCCTTATCTGGCATTTTCATTCTACAATTATGTGCTGAAGACAGTCGAAAGCTACACGACAAAAGAGGGGATCAAACAGAAACTCAAGCTCAAATATTCTCCCAAAAAAACTGCCGGATTTCTCTGTTACGGTCTGGTCGGGTTCATCAACGAAAGCCATGCCGAGACAGATTCCGTCAGCGAGATCATGGAAGAAGCTTCCGGACTGCTGACCGATCTTCTGACTTCGGATGTGTTGTTGGAGCGTTAGACATTACTGCTTTCTCACTTTCTCTCCCGCCCCGAACATTTTTGCATAGTCCTGCTGGATATCCGATATGTCTTCGGTGAGAAGATGCCACATTTTCTGTCTTTCATCTGAAATCTCCGGTAAAATCGTAAGATACTTTTCCCTGATCGGTTCCTGCCGCGTCATCCATGCCCGATTTAAAAAATGGATCTGACAGATTTCTTCCAATTTTTCCGGCATCTCTCCGGAATATTTTCCTCCCAGATAAAGATCCGTCGTTCTCGTGCAGAACGTCTCTCCGTTCAGATACATCCCTTTGATCCGCGAACTTCTTCTCGATATGGAAACAATGGCATCAATATACAGGCTGACCGCCAGCTTTCTGGAAATCAAAATCCCCTCGATCAGCGCCCAATTTTCACTGACCAGAACCGGAACATATTTCTTTAAATCTTCATCTTCAAAAGAGACTTCCCTGAAATGTTCCCCGACAAGCAGCTTCTTCATCTGCTCTTTGGATAAAATGCGGTTCAGCGCAGGCATGCAGTGATACGGCGTTAAAATATATCGCCACGCTTTCTTCGCCGTCAGCGCTGCGACCGCAAACAAAAGCGGGATTACCCACAGTGAATCGGTATCCGGAACTTTCAAAAATGACACGATCCCCAAAATCCCCATGACCGGACAGAAGATCCATATTCCCGCGATCAGGACTCTCTTCAATGGAAAACATCGGATCCACTCTATTGTCCGCAGCTGCTTCTCTGCAAATTTTTCGGCATCTGCTTCTAAATGTTCCTGAGCAGCGAGCAGCTTATATGTAAGCGATCTGCCGATTTTTCCGGGCAAATTCGCCATAGCAAACATTCCGCCTATAAAGATTATCATACAAATCAATAAAGGCGCACCGGTCGTCAAAAGTCCGATTCCGAAATAAGGGATCAGCATACAAAATCCGAGCGCAACATAATGCTTTTTCTCCGATTTTGTCCGATAATATCCATACAAGCACAAGATCAATGCCATTCCTGCCACTACGCTGTGCAGAAACCAGCGTGGATGCACCCATACTTTCCGAAATGCCACACTCCAAAATTCGTATTGAAAATATTCATTTTTTCCCGTCAAGCCGAAATAAATCCCGATACACATATAAATTGCCGCTGCCACGGCAAGGATCAAAAAAATAATCCGGAGGACTTTCTTTTTCTTCTCAGTCCGGTCAGTCTCCCACGGTACATTTTTCGGCTGGTTATCTTCTGGATGATTCCGTTTTTTCATTTTTACCTCTCTGTTCTTTGCGTCACCTTAGTGCGGTGTTCCTATATGTCCCGAACCTATTTACATCCTGCACATTGCGGACGCTTCAATGTTTCACCAAGCCTCTGCCCTGTCGGTGTCGCCGCGCATCCGCCGAGCGCCGTCTCCCGAAGTTCCATCGGCAGACTTCTTCCGACATGATGCATCATCGACGCCATCTCATCAAACGGGATCGGATGACAAATTCCTGAAAGCGCCAATTCCGCACAGGTCAGCGCATTTGCCGCTCCCATTGCATTCCGGCTCTGACACGGAGATTCCACCAGTCCCGCGATCGGATCGCAGACGAGCCCCAGAAGATTGGAAAGTGCAAGAGAAGCCGCTTCCAGACACATCTTCGGACTTCCTCCCATCAATTCCACAGCCGCGGCTGCCGCCATCGCGGACGCGGAACCGATCTCCGCCTGACAGCCGGCTTCCGCTCCGGACACGGAGCTGTTCAGCATCAGTAGACATCCAACCGCACCGGCGCAGAGCAGTCCTTTTTCCAATTCCGCCTCAGACAGCCCCCGTTCTTCCTGCAGCGCAAACAACACCCCCGGAACAACCCCCGAAGAGCCGGCCGTCGGCGCGGCTACGATCGTTCCCATCGAAGCATTGACCTCCAACACTGCCATACTGTAACGGATCGCCTTTCCGAGCAGCGTATCCACTGCGCATCCGGCGCTCTCCGCATGCGCCGCCAGACGTTTCGCTTCTCCTCCGATCAGTCCGCCCATCGATTTTTGTGGATGCAGAAGCGGTCCGTGAGCGGAATTTTTCATGATCTCCAACGCTTTTTTCAATCGTGCATCGACGATCTCTTCGCTCTGTTCCGTATTGTCTGTTTCCCGTCTTTTCATCACTCCGGAAATCGGAAGTCCGGAGTCCTCACATCTCGCAAGTAATTCTTCCCCTGTTAAAAAATCCATTTGTTTTTCCTGCCTTTCACATTTGGATCAACATCAGATCCTGTATATTCGGACTGGACTTGATATCTTCCAGTATTTCATCCGGGATCCACTCGTCCGACTCGATCACGGTATACGCTGTCGTTCCCTTTTTCTCCCGGAATAATCTCATAAATGCAATGTTCACATTATATGCGCTCAGACATGAAGAAATATGCGTGATCACGCCCGGCACATCCCTCTGCGCGCAGATCAGCGTACTGTATTCCCCGGTAAATGCCACCTCGATCTGGTTGATCCGCACGATCTGCATTTTTCCGCCGCCGATCGATTCTCCGCGAACCAGCAATGTGTATCCGTCCGGATCCTCCAGCAAAATATCCGCGGTATTCGGATGTGCGGTCGCCGTCTTTTCATCCGCTATGAACTCATATGTGATCCCTCTTTCTTCTGCAATGGTAAACGCATCCCGGATCCGCGGATCGTCGGTCTCAAACCCGAGCACGCCGCCGAGCAGAGCCCGGTCTGTTCCATGTCCCTGATACGTCTGCGCAAAAGATCCATACAACGTAAATACAGCTTTTTTGATCGGCCGCGCAAACATTTTCGACACAAACAGTCCGATCGACGCCGCTCCGGCTGTATGCGAACTGGACGGACCGATCATATTCGGACCGATCACATCAAAAAGGCTCAAAAATTTCATTCCTTGTTACCTCCGATACTTTTCTGGTACAAGCATAACACATTCTGTGCCAAATCATGTACTTTTTTCTGAAAATATGATATGCTTTCTACATTCTTGTTATAAAAAGAGGAGAGGAAAACAATCTTATGCTAAATGCCATCGAAACAATCAACAGTGCAGTCAATAACTTTGTCTGGGGCGTTCCGGCAATGATCTGTATCTTCGGCGTCGGTCTCTATCTGAGCATTCGCACCGGATTTTTGCAGATCCGCAAATTTCCCTACGCCATGCGGACAACCCTCGGACGAGTCTTCCGCAAACGGGAAGCATCAGACGGATCTCTGACGCCGTTTCAGGCTGTCTGCACCGCTCTTGCAGCCACCGTCGGAACCGGCAACATCGCCGGAGTCGCAGGAGCGATCGCGATCGGCGGTCCCGGCGCGGTCTTCTGGATGTGGATTTCGGCGTTGCTCGGAATGTGCACCAAATTTGCCGAAGTCACGCTTGCCGTTCATTTCCGCGAGCGGAATGCACACGGCGACCTTGTCGGCGGACCAATGTATTACATCAAAAACGGTTTGTCAAAAAAATGGCACTGGCTTGCCGTTTTATTTTCCATCTTCGGCGTCCTGACCGTATTTGGCACCGGAAATGCCACTCAGGTCAACACGATCACAACTGCGATCAATTCCGCACTCCTGAATTTCCATATCATCGATCAGGATTCGGTCTCCACGAGCAATCTGATCCTCGGCATCCTGATCGCGGTCGTGGTGGGACTTGTCCTGCTTGGAGGGATCAAGCGGATCGGAAGCGTGACCGAAAAACTCGTTCCGTTCATGGCGCTCTTCTATATTATACTCGCTCTCGGCGTAGTCGTTATGAATTATCAAAGCATCCCTGCCGTATTTGCTTCCATCATTTCGGGCGCATTTCATCCGTCCGCCGTTACCGGCGGTGTTGTCGGCAGTATGTTCCTGAGTATGAAAAAAGGAGTGTCCCGCGGTATTTTCTCCAATGAGGCCGGACTCGGTACCGGTTCCATCGCCCATGCATGCGCCGACACAAAGAAACCGGTCAAACAGGGATTCTTCGGGATCTTCGAAGTCTTCATGGATACCATCGTCATCTGTACGCTGACTGCGCTGGTCGTACTTTGCAGCGGCGTGCCGATCCAGTACGGCGTGGATGCCGGAGCAGAACTGACGATCCAGGGATTCATCGCCACATATGGAAGCTGGGTTTCTTTATTTACAGCCGTTGCCATGTGCTGCTTCGCCTTTTCCACGATCATCGGCTGGGGACTGTACGGTGCACGGTGCATTGAATTTCTGTTCTCCGCAAAAGTCATCAAGCCGTTCATGGTCGTATATTCTCTTGTTGCGATCCTCGGAGCAACAGCCAACTTAGGGCTTCTCTGGAGCATCGCGGAAACGTTCAACGGCCTGATGGCAATCCCGAACCTGATCGCAGTCTTCCTCTTGTCCGGTACGGTTGTAAAACTGGTGAAAGAATATTTTGCCGGGGAGGGGAAAACGGGAAACTGAATTTTCTCCCCCATCTAAAAAACCAGTCAATCATCTTCCACTCGATGATTGACTGGTTTTTTCACCCAATCCGCCCATGCATTTTCTTCCAGTAGAACAGGTACGAGATCCCTCCCGGAATCCCGATCCATAAAAGCATCGCGATCAATGAGATCTCCTCCATCCGATCACTTGTAAAAGAACAGGCAACGTACAGAAGCGCCAGCGGCAAAGACAGGATTCCAAGGATCCGATGTGCCAGATTCCATGTCTCCTCGTCCCGAACAGTCCAAGGCAGTCTTAACCCCGTATGCCTTGTAAACGGAAGTTTCGGCGATACCATGCCCGCAAAGATCATCACACAGGCAACAAGAAACACTGCAAACATCTGCTCATGCTGTGCCGAAAAAGTTATCACATCCGAAGCCGTGAGCACTGCCAGCAACATTCCCAGAACCAACACCACCGCATTAAAAACAGTTGTGATACGCAGCACTTTTAACCGCATATCCTCTGTCGTCACACTGGTCAGCAGTGTCAGATTACAGTACAGGATCACAACAGCCGCCAAAATACATACTCCGGATAAGAAAAGTGATACCGCCTCCTGCTTGATCGCAAGCGAAAGAAACATCGCGGCAAATGATAAAAACAAGATCAAGCCGCGCTTCTCCCCCGCCTGTTTCATCCGGTCTTCTTTGCGATGCAGCCCGGCAAGCTGTTCATTTACTCTGGCAAGTTCTTCTGTCAGATCTTCCATATCCGTCTGCTCCACCTCTGCACCGAGCAATTTACTGACCGGTACTTCCAAAAGCTTGGAAATCCCGATCAATGCTTCCGCGTCCGGCACCGATTTTCCCGTTTCCCTTAGTTAAAGATATGAACCCTCTTTATCAGTCTACTTTTCCAATAAATCGGTAATATATCTCTATTTCCTGTATTCTTTCGTTCTCCTCATTCGTTGTTGCTTCGTGAATAAGGATTTTTTCTATCATTGCATTTAATAACGGTGCTGTCAATTCCTTTGGTACGGAATACTCCTTGATTAACTCAATCCACCTTTCAGCACCTATCATATCCTGTTCCATTTTACTTAATTCTTCTCTTAGGTTGGTTATCTGCTGTTCCAGTCCTATCTGTTCTTTCTGATATTTCCCCGACAGCATGATGAAGTTTCGTTCCGTTATCTTCTCACAGGCTCTATCTTCGTACATTTTCGCAAACAAGCGGTCAATCTCATTTTGTCGGTTCTCGGCTTTCTTCAAGGCACTTGCCTTTTTCTTCTTTTCCCGTATTCGCTCTGCATTGCCAGCCTTTTGTATCTTATTCAACACCTTTTCTTCGTCCTGCTGTACTGCCTTAGCCCAATACTGCAATCGTTCCAATACGGCTTGATACAACACATCATAACGGATATAGTGCATAGAACAAGTACCTTTGCCAAACTGCCCGTAGTAACTGCAAGCATAATAACTGTATGGCGTTTTATTTGCCTTATTTGTCGGTAAGTAGGTAATCATTCGTATATTGACATTTTATAAAAGCCATCTGATACTGCTCCTGGCTGTCTGCCAGATTCTCTATCAGATGGCTTATTATTATTTTTTTAGTTTAGTACGGCAGTATTCCGGAAGATTCTCTGACCATGGAAGCAGTTTCTTTAATTCTTCCTCTTTAGGAAAAGCCCCCATTTTTCTGAGTTCATCCAATATATAAGTCAGATATGCGTATGGTTTCAGATGGTTCAGAAGTGCCGTTTCTGTAATGCTGTAAACAAGGGCACTGGCATCTGCTCCCCGTACACTTTTGGCAAACAGCCAGTTGCGGCGTCCTACTGCAAAGTTTTTCAATGCACGTTCTGCACTGTTGTTGTCTATGCTGAGATGTCCATCTTCCAGATACCGTCTCAGATATACTTCCTGATTAAGCGTATACAAAATGGCATCACCAATAAGGGAAGACCTGTCTACAGAATCTTCCATCGTATGCAGCCATTCAAACATGGCATCCATAACCGGACGGGACTGTTTCTGGCGCTCCTCATATTTTTCTTCCGGTGTTTTGTCATGGAGCATCTCCTCAATCTTATAGAGAATCCCGATCCTTGACATTGCCTGATATGCAACTGTCTCTTTCAGCTGTTCTTTTGTGAAGTCTTTTTTCAATGCTGTGAGGGCTGCATCAAAGCGCCGTCTTGCATGGGTAAGGCATCCGCTTATTATGATACCTTCTCCTAAACTGTGATAAGCCTGATATCCATCACAGGTCAGATACCCATGAAACCTGTTCCCTAAAAAGTTTACAGGATGATATCCCGCACGGGTCCTTTCATAATCGAAGAGTACCATCTGCGGGGAGCCACTGAACTCATCCGTGAGGTATACCCACATCCAGTTCTGGGTCGTACCTTTCTGCTCTGGTTCTCCAAGTACCTGGATACGGCTTTCATCACAATGGATATATCTGCTTTCCAGAAGTTCTTCTTTCATCAGCTGATACAGTGGTTTCAGGTATCTGTCTGCACAGTTTATGATCCAGTTTGCCATAGTCTTTGTGGAAAGATCAAGATCATATCTGGCAAACTCTCTTTCCTGGCGTGCCAGAGGCATCCCATTTACATATTTAGCGTTCATGATACCGGCGACAAGGGAAGGCGTAGCGATACTTCCACGGATCAGGGAAGGTTCTTTTTCCGGACGTTTCATGGCCCCGCATTTCGGACAGCTGTATACATAAGTGATCTCTTCTTCAACCTCAAACTTTGCAGGTACAAAACGCAGGCGTTTTACGGTTTCCTTTGTTACTACGCTGTATTTTTTTCCGCATTCCGGGCAGTAACGGGCTTCCCCTTCCAGTTTATAGGTCCTGGTCTCAACAGTCTCAAAATTGGAAAGATCTTCTTCCTTCTTTCCTTTTCTCTTTTTACGTTTATAAGAGGATGGCCGGATCTCTTCAAACAGCTCTTCTGTTTCCGCATCCGCACTGGCTTCTGCCTCATTGAACAGGTTCATCTGTTCATAGCCTTCGGCATACTTTTCGCTGGATGCACCAAACTGTTTCCTCTGTGCAAGGGTAAGACGGTCAGAGAGCATGGCATTTAAGAATTCGAGTTCCTTCTGTTTATCCTTCAGCAGCTGGATCTCCGTATCCTTCTTCTTTGTCTGTTCCTGTACGATCTTCATCAATGAGATCAGATCTTCACGGCTCATGTTATTCAGCTGTTTATCTGTAAAGATCGGTTCCATGTCCTGTCCTCCCGGCTTTTATCATTATCAAAAGTATACCATGATCCCAGCTGTTTTCCTATGGAAAACTGCGTTTCCGGATATAGGAAATATGCAGGAAGATGTCGTATTTTTCATGATTTTTACGGGATTGACAGCTCCGCTGTCGTATGCTTACAGAATGATCTTTGGATGGTGTTCCTCAAATGCACCTCTGGGATTTAAGGATAGTCCGTCACACAGCCAGTGGATCTCTTTCAGAGTCACCTGGCGGAGTTCGTCCGGAGTATCCGGCCAGTGGAAGGCATTACGGTCGAGCCGTTTCATCAGGATCCAGAATCCGGATCCGTCCCATTGGAGGATCTTTATAGAAGTACGCCGACGGTTGCAGAACGCAAACATGCAGCGTGAGTATGGGTCGAGGTGAAATTTTAATTTGATGATGGCAGCCAGACCATTGTAACTTTTTCTCAGATCAGTGACTCCGCAGGCAAGATATACCGTTGTTCCTCCTGCCAGGTCAAGCATGGCACTGCAGGAATCCCAGTATGGATTCCATCAGTTCCGGTCTGCAGGAATCAGATATTTCAATACGGATACTGTCTGAGACAAAAATACGCACCGGTGCAGTTTCTTCAGAGAGAAGCTTTCTGGCAGCTTCCTGTTCAGATGGCAGTCTGGCAAAGACCAGATCCTGTTCAGGTTCAGATGCCGGATCTTCTTTAGCAAGTCTGCGGGTCCAGTATCCCATCGTAGATAAAGGGATATCGTTTTCTGCACACCATTGTTTACACGTTTGTCCACTGGTTTTGTATTGCTGGATACGGTCAGCCCAGAGTTTTGCTTTTTCTTCTTTGTTCATAGTGTATAGAATACCTCCTGAGTTTTAAGGAGATTGTAGCAGAATAAAAAATGAAAAAAAAGATACGGATGATTACTTACTTACATTTGTCGCAAACCGCATAGACCAGCCACAATCCGCACACTTGACAAGCCCTGCAAATATCGGCGTTGCTTTTTCCTTTGTCTGTCTACGCCTTGATTTTATCTGTTCCTGCACACGATAGAACACTTCCTTGTCAATAATCGGTTCATGGGTATTTTCTACTCGAAACCATTCACTTTCGGGCTTACGCACTTTTTTCTTGCTCTTGAATGAAACTGTTGATTGTCGATTATGAACGCTGTTTCCGATATAGACTTCACTTTTTAAGATTGCCTTGACATGAGCAATCGTCCACTCATAACGCTTGCTTTCGGGCTTTCCCTCAAAGATGTGTGCAAAAGTACCGTACCTTGTGAAATTCAGCCAAGACGCTGTCGGAACTTTTTCTTCTCGCAGTATTTTTGTGATTTTTGCACTACCGTAACCTTGATAGGCTAGGGAGAAGATTTTTTCAACAATCCATTTTGTTTCCTCATCAACCAGCAGTTTTCCTTTGATGTCGGGGTGTTTCTTATATCCTAACGGAGCATAAGCCCCATAATACGCACCCTCTGCAAATTTTGTCTTAAATGCCGATTTCACTTTACGGCTTGTATCTCTTGCCACCCATTCATTAATGATATTTTTAAATGGTGCAATCTCACTTTCGCCTTTTTCGCTGTCTACACCGTCGTCAATCGCTATGTAACGGACATTATGGCTGGGAAAATACAATTCTGTATATTGTCCTGTCATAATATAATTTCTGCCAAGTCGGGAAAGGTCTTTCGTTACAACACAGTTGATTTTTCCTGCCTCTATATCTTCAATCATTCTCTGGAAACTCGGTCTTTCAAAATTTGTTCCCGACCAGCCGTCATCAATATATTCATCAATCACATTCAAATGATGTTCTTTTGCATATAGACGCAACATACTTCTTTGTGTGGTAATGCTGGAACTTTCGCCCTGTAATTCATCATCTCGGCTTAACCTAAGATAAAGTGCAGTATTGTAAATCTGTTGTTTCATTGTCAGTTATCCTCCTTTATAACTAACCCGTGTTTACAATACCTGCTTGCAAGTAAAGTATAACACGGGTACTTTTTGTCATTCAATCTATTTCTTACAACTGCACCGATTTTATGCGATTGTCTGCTTTGCTTTTTCCAGCATAACATCTGTCAGAAGTTCTCCCATTGTCTTTCCCTTTTCGGAAAAATGCTCTTTTATAACAATCTTTGTTTTTCCTCTGTTGCCAATGCCACGCTTATTATTTGTCTTTTCCTGCCTTGTTTTTACAATATCAGCAATAACACATACCCCCTTTCTGTAAAAATCTTTTCTAAGCAATTCAACGGCTTTTGTCATAGCCCACAGGAGTTCCACCTCTGCATAGTTCTTATGTAGCCGTACCCATTGCGTGCGACGCTCTGAACGCTCAAGCTGTGGCTGTACGGGAGTATCATTATCAGACAGGACAGGTCATGGCGATAAAAGAGGACAAATCTTTTACAGGAACACAAATAGGTTGTCGCTCGTTTTTGCAGGGAAAAGGTCATGGCGTATCTGTTTCAACGGCTCGCTGTCTGTCAAACGTATTGAATTGCTTTATTCAGTTGTCAAAGAACATGAAAGAAGAAAATCGTCTTTCCTGTATACCGCGTTGGAAAAGAGCAGAAGCGTAACCAATATTCAAAACTTTTTTCTTTTCCTGTACCATATAGGGAAAGAAAGTGTCATTCTGCTAAGTTGATGATGAAAAGATTTCTTTTCACCCCCTAACTACCCATGCAACACCGTAACTGCCAACTGTGGAATAAAAGATTTTCTTTGCTCCATATAGGGAATGGAAACTACGGATTGTTAAGTTGAAATTGAAAATCGTTTCTTCTTTCACATCATATAGGGACAGCAACCACCGATTTAATGACCTGTTTTCAAAAAAAGTTAGATTTCCTTTCCTCGCACCATATCTGTACGCAAGTAGCCGTTTTGTTGCAGTTTTTTGGCGAACTTAAAAAATACCGTCATTCCCTTGTAGCGAACAGCGGTATCTTTCTCAATCATATCTGCTATGTCTGTTGTCATTTGTTTAATTTTTAATTCCTGCTTTTCTGTTAGTCTTGTATGTCTGTCGATTTCTTCCAGATAATTTGCTCCTGTTTTCTTTTCAATCTCTTTTATCATCAATAAAGAGGGCATGACCTGTCTTTCTAACCAGCGTTTTGTTTTCTCCATATTGACAGCAACAGGCGTCATAATAAACGGAAGTGAGGTCGTTACATTATCTAAAAATATATCCCATAAAATATAATCGGGAAAATCTATCTGTGTGAGGATAAGGCTTGCTATGGTCTGTTCGGGATTTCTTGTAAAAACAAGTTGTTCTATCGTTTGTTCTGCTTTTCCATTTTTCAAACGAATTTCAAAGCGGTTCTTAATATCTGTTTTTATGCCCTTGCTTTTTTGTTCCTTTTCTTTTTCATACAAGCAAAAGTAAATAGAACTACTCTTTGAACCAATATAAAAAGTTTTTGCAGTATCTCCATTTGTACCCGATAATTTTCCGCTGTCTACTGCTTCATGGGTTCTTGAACGTTTCCATACCTTGTTGGCATAATAGCGTTCCCTTAGAATTTCTATATCCAGCAATCCGCCCATATCATTGATTGCTAAATCTATACGTTTAAAAACGCCTTGATAATCTATACAACAGCTTAAAAAGGAATACCAGTCTATCCCTCTTGCCTGTAAAACATATTCCAAGTTCCGACACCCCATACCTCTTAATTCTAATAAAACACCCATAGAACTATCTTTAGAAGCATTTACACTAATATCCCCATAGATATACTGTTCTTCATAACCAAACATTCCATAATCTTCATGTATAAAATATTCGCTTTTCATTGCCAGTACATTTTTTATAATCTCCAATGCGTCTGTGGTAGGAAAACGAACACGCAGATAGTCAATCGTTAAAGTGAAAGGCTGTGTACAATTACAATAATCAAGATAATGTAGAAGTATATGTTTCATTTCTTTACTGGCTTTTGTTTTTCCGTTTTCAATTTCATTTAAGTTCTGCCTGCTGATTTGTAGTTCCAGTGCCAGTCGTGATTGCGAATAATCACAGGCATTTCTCTTTTGTTTTAATGTTTCAATAAATTTTATATCATTCATGCTTTATTCCTCCAATCAAAAAAGGCATATACTCATAGGAGCATACACCTTGTATCTTATATTTATTTTCTATTGATATGCTGTTTTAGACCTGTCGGGTAAAAAGAATAGGGTGTGAAGTGAAATAAGTTCTTATAACTTTATAAATCGTTGCATATCAGCAGTTTTGTATTTGTTTTTGCTCTTGTCTTTTGTAATAGTACCCCCCTGTTAGATAACGGGGGCTTGATGTTCGCTCGCAAGCTCGCTCAACTGCCGAAGTGAACCAGCCACTTGCAAGACATGGCAGAAAAATCTGAAAGATTTTCCTGCCACCGTGTCTGGATCACTCCGTCTGCCTAACTAATAATATAGTATTATGTAAAAATGTCATTTTATTTAGGTACATCTACCGAATAGCTTAAACAGTCACCTCTTTTGTTACTTTGTAAGTCATTGTAATACCATAGATACATGACTCTGTCATATACATTGATTTCAATTACACCGTCCGGTTTTTGTCCTTCTACTTCCAATGAATAGATTTCTTTATCATGTGCATAGCCGTAAACAAAACGCTTGCTTGGATAATCGGGGTTTAAGTCTTGTTGGAAATCACTTAATTTCAAAGAAGAGTGAATAAGCTCTGTAATATCATCTAACAAAATTCTATCTCGTTTCGTTGTAACCGGTGTAGCATTTATAAATGCGTATTGTGTATGCCCATTCTGTATCTGCTTTTTACAACGAGCCATTACTAAGCCTTGAATATCATCGTTATCATTTCCAGCCCGATAGAAAATCGTATCATATTTTTTGCCTTGCCATATATGCAAGGTTTCATCAACATGATTAAGAAAATCAGCAGGAACCGAAAGTTCCTCATTTTCAGCATTCAAAGTGGAAAGTTGAATAGCTTCTTCAATCGTGTCATAATATACAAGCTTGGCATTATTTTTATCATAATCATTTATCGTAAATTCCACGTATTCATTATCTTTATTTTCTTCTTCCGGAACATAAGTATAACGACCATTTTCAATATGGTCATCATATTCAACATCAACAAATAACCCAATCCCTATCAGAGCTACAAAAATCAAAGAAATCGCTCCAATTATGATTAACATTATTTTCAAAAATTTTTTCATGGCATACACTTCCTTAATCACTTCAAGTTTATCTATTATTATTTATCATATTATATCATTAGAAAATTGAGTAGTCATCACTTTTCTAGTATCTGTCAGAATATTTTTTATTCCATAAATTATCAAGAGTGTAAACATTGCTACGCAACAAGCTCTTGACAATTCATGTCCTAAAAAATGATTAATAATCAAGCAGAAAAAGAATAGTTATACTGTATTACAGCAACAAAAAAGACATCTCATATTCTGTATGAAATGCCAATTTTGCCTTTATTTATGCTGTTTTCTCTGTCGTATCAAGGTTCTTTCATTCGTAGTAAATTAGTGGTAAAATTCTTTTATTTTTTGTTTCATATTGCTTAAAATCCCTGTGTTTATGCGGATAATTCGATTTTTACTCTTTTTTTTTATTAATAACGAAGTGAAACCATTTTAATTTTATCCTGCTGTAACTGGTCCTCTGCCCTCACGTGAAAATACAGCCATATCCATGTGCATAACCGCCAAAAGAACCCATTCCATTTCTAATTCCGAATCTATTGTTTCGATTGCATATACTGAAGTGTTAGAAATTTTTTCGATTTTTGCAACACATTGATGTGTTATATTCTCTATTGTCCATGAATATTTTTTTAGGGGACGGATAAAATCCGTATTCCCTTGACAACAAAAATATTTTTTACCATTGATAACAAAAAAATCACGTTCATTTTTGTTTTTTGAAAAGCCATAAAAACATGCTTTACCAACTTCCTCGTTATCTTTGTATATTTTGTATTTTAATTGCAAGAAGAAAGCTTTAACTGTATTAGCGATAGGGATGTAATCTAACACTCTGTAATTTCTATTTATTTGTTTCCATTCCCATGTGTGTTCATCTACTATTTTCCATTCAAATCGTTCTGTCGTATCTCGATAATTTGTATAACCTACTAATTGAGGCTTTTCTCGCACATAAAAGAGATGTTCATACTTTCGTCTTTTCTTTTCTTCTTTTCTTATTAGAGTGTACATTTTTTCCCTGCTTTCTAAAATCAAATAAACTTTAACAAAGATTACTTTATACTATATCATTCGGAAAATGAAATGTCATTCTTTTTCTGTTATTCAATAAAATTTTATATAATAGAGTGAAAACACACTATTTCAAGTGCAAATCTTTTATATGTTAATAATTTTTGCAAGCAGGTAAACACAGGTTATTCCTTAATATCCTTTTGTTTGGGAAACTCCAGTTTCCCACTTCGAGACTGTCTGGCGCACCACATGAAGCCGCACCGCCATTTCTTCCTGACTGATCCCTTTTTCTTTCCGGTATTTTCTTATATTATCGTTGATCATATCTTCTCTTCCTCTCGCTTAAAAATGCAGTACCGGAAGTATCTTTCTGCTCCGATACACTGTTCCTGCCACCGGTGAGCAAAGAAAGCTACGCTCTCCTTGCACACTGATGGTATACAAAAAAGAGAAAAATTACAAGCAACGAAATTTAACATCCCGGGATTTTGGGGATTTTCTCATCTACAACGGATACACATTCATCCGCCGGATCAATCCTTCCTCCGTCAGTTCCGCCAGTACCGCACAGACCGGAACGATAAATTCTCCATATTGAATGAAATACCAGACCATATCGTCACTCTTATATTCCACGCTTGTGATCGGGAACGGACCGCGGTTAAATCCAAACCGGTGATGATACATCATCTCGATCGCCATGCGTCCCTCGAGATGTACCGTATCTCTCCCGATCTTCAACTGGGAAGAATCGTGCAGGACACCGTATTTATCAAACAGATCCGCCAGTTCCACATTGTTTCCGATCTTCATGCAATGCACAAAGCGTTCCAGAACTTCTCTCTTTTTACTTTGATTCTCTCTGCCGTTCTCCATAGTTGGTCTCCTTTCCGCTAAAACCGTTCCGACCGGAGAAGCGCGTCGATTCCCCCGTCCACGAACAAGATCACACCGTTGATTCCGCTTGCCTCCGGCGAAACCAGGAAGAGCATCGCATTTGCAATCTCTTTTGCATCAAGAAATTCCCGTTTTCCGTATCGTGTCGGGATCGGGATCAATAACGCCGCATCCATCTGCGCGTCGCTCATTCCCTGCGTCATCGGCGTGGACGTATTGCCCGGCGCGACCGCATTGATCCGAAGCCCGTCTACCGCCCAGGACGGCGACACTCTCCTGACCCATCTTGCCAGCGCATGTTTGCTGGAACTGTATGCGGATGCACGCATCTCCTGCGGAATCTCTCTGGCATATTCCAGCACCCGTTTTTCATCCATGACATTGGAGATCATGTCTACCCAGTCCGGACGCACCGTCTGATTGGTGATCGAATTAGAAGAAGTCACAACACAACAGCCCCGCTTTTTGATCAAAAGATCCCGGACGCCCTCCGCCATCTCCACGCACGCAAAAAAATTCAGTGCAAAGATCATCTCCGCGGAGCGTGTCGGACCTACTCCCGCATTACAGATGATCCCGTCGATCCCATCCGGAAATTTTTCGTGGATCGCGGCAAGCGCCGCCTGTCTCTCGGATGATTTCGACAAATCCGCACAGAAATCTCCATCACGATAATCCACATTATATACGATATGCCCTTTTTCCCTCAGCCCGTCCCGTGCCTGTGCGCCAATTCCGGTCGTTCCGCCTGTGATTACAAAGATTCCCATAAACTTCCTCCTTTTATCCTTTTCTGAATTCATACATTGTTGCTTCCAGTATATAAGAAAAAAGAGTCGGAATAAGTTGTCGCAACAACTTTCTGACTCTTTTTTAATCATAATACTAAGATTAAAAGGCATCTTGAATATTGATAAACTTTTATATCTCTACAGTTTCTTCACAGCGGCGATATAATTCCGCATCCAATATCCGGAAATGATTCTTTCGGCAGAAGATCAGATGTTCCTGCTCCATTTTCCGTAGTTCATGGGAAAGCGCACTCCGGTTTACACAGAGATATTCCGCCAGTTCCTCCCGGTTATACAGAATATCAAATTCATCACTGCCCCGCAGATTACGTTGGATTGCAAGGAATGTAAGGATCCGTTCTCTGAGTCCGTTCCGCGAGAGAATCTCGATCTTGTTCATCTGCCGCAGGTGCTCCCCGGCGATCAACGCCAGCACACTCTCCATCATCAGCAGACGTTCCGGCTCCGGAATCCATCCCGGTTTCGCCACCTTTTCATAATCGATCAGATAAACCCTGCAGTCCTGCTGTGCTGTGACATAGTAAGTGCAGATCTGCTTTTTCGTCGCCGCAATGTCGACCCCCACCATATAAGACGGAAGAAATTTCAGAAGCAAACTTTGTCTTCCATCCTGATATAACTTTGTCGCGCTTAATTCTCCATATTCCACGATCGCAAACTGCTCCACTTTCTCTCCGTCCCGAAACAGTATCTCCCGCTTCTTCAGATCCAGACAGTGGGGAGAAAGTTGTTCAAAAATCTCCATCCCCCGATCTCTGGATATCTGTTCAAAAATCCGCGCTTTCAAAATAATATCCCTATTCATTTTCGTTTTTCCCCTCTGTCGATCAGCCGCTGGATATGGATCGCAACGTATGCCGTCTCCTCATCGGAGATCCGATAGTTCGTTTTCTTTCTAAGATAGCTCCGCACCTCCTGCGCGACCTCAAATGCTTCCGGATAGTCCTTTTTGATCTCCTTTGCCCAGCGCTCGCCCGCCCCCTGATATGCTTCTTTTTTCTCTGCGCGGGCGATCAGACACCGCATATGCTGCACAAAACGTTCGTATGAAAATCCGGACTCACGAAATTCGATCTCCGCCGACTCCTTGACCAGCCTGACGATTTCCGGAACATAGTCCTCCATTTTCCCCACTCCTCTTTCCTCTGTATAAAACACTTTACCACTCGATAACGCACTCCCCGGGGCAGCACGCTTCCCTTAGCCCGCTGGTATTTTCCCCGGGACAGCGCGTTTTACTCTGTCCGCAGCGCTGTCACCGGATCGCTCTTCGCCGCTGTCCGCGACGGGATCAAACCGCCCAAAAGGGTCAGTACGACGCTGAGTAAGATCAGAATGATCGCCGGAACGACCGGAAGTACCGCGCTCACATCATTGTTTCCTGCCAGATGATGGATCAGCGCATTTCCCGGGATCAACAGCAGAAGCGTCACCACGATCCCGATCACTCCGGCGCACAGTCCGATGATAAATGTCTCCGCATTAAATACCTGAGACACATTTCCTTTGGATGCCCCGATCGCGCGCAGGATTCCGATTTCCTTTTTCCGCTCCAGCACGCTGATATATGTGATGACTCCGATCATGATCGACGAGACGATCAGCGAGATTGCCACAAATGCGATCAGCACATAACTGATGATATCGATGATATTGGTAACGGAAGACATCAATGTTCCGACCGTATCGGTGTAAGTGATGACCTGCTCCTCTTTTCCGGCTTTCTCCATCTTCTGATTGTAATCGTCAAGGATCTGTACGACCTGTTCCTTGCTCTCAAAATCTTTCGGGTAAATATTGATGCCGCTCGGAACCGCAAAATCGATATATCCCAGTTTTTTCAGGTTGCCGTCATAAGAAGCTTCCTCCGCAGTGCCCATGGACATCAGAAGTTCTTTTAACTCTTCCTCATCCATGCCCATCTCAAACGCGCCTGCAAATGCGTCCGCATCGATCGACAATGCATTTCCCATCGCGCTCTGCAGCTGGCTTCCGACCTGTGTCATCGCCTGACGCATCACATTTTCCAGATTTCCGGTGATCTGCGCGGCGATCTGCTGCATCGCGGAGGTGATCTGTGTCTGCAATGCCTGACCGACTTCCGTCGAAAATGTTCCCATCACTTCTCCCATGTAATTCTGCAGGGAGGCGGTCACTTGTTCCTCCACACTCTGCATATCGACGATCCCTGCGATCCCCTCCGTCAAAATCTGTTTGCCGGATTCCGTGTTCAGATATTCGGTAAAATGATCGTCCATCTTCGATGGATCCGGAAGTCCGTTCGCTTCCGCATATCCCTGATAGCCTGCTGCCAGATCTGCCGCAAGCGTCTCCAACTGCTCGAACGGGATTGAAATATCTCCCTCGATCTCAAAAATCTGATCCGACCATTTTGCCATGATCTGCAAAGCGCCCTCGGTCTGCAGATATTCCATCATATATTTGTCCGCCTGATTTTCCACGTCTTCTTTTCCGGCGACATATTCCAGATAGCCGCTCATCAGTTCCTGCTGCATCGCCTGCATATTTTCGACCGAAACATGGACAGATCCACTGTTTTTGATGATCTCTCCGATATGTTTGGAGAGGATCGCTTTCGCATCGTCGGTCGTCAGATAATTCAGGAACGCTTCGCCAAGTCCCGAATAATCCGCCTGCGGATTCTCCGCCGCATACGCCTGATAGCCCTCCATCAGCTTCTGCGCCGTCTGCGCCATACCCTCAGCAGATACATTTAACTGGATCCCCGACATCAATTCTCCGAGATCAAACGGCGGGAGGCTGGAAAGATCGATCTCCACCGCGCTTAAATCGATCGCGCCGGACAGATCCAGAGACGCCGCCCCTGTCTGAAATGCATCGGAGAAGTCCAGATTTCCAAGCCCTCCTGCCAATGCGCTCTCATCAAATGTAAATGCATTTTTCAAAGCATCTTCATTCACGGTAAATAAAGAATTCATATCCAGCGCTTTATTGCCGTTCTCTGCTCCAAATTCTTCATTCGTGAAGACGTCGGTATTTTTATTGGCAAGCTGTTGTTTTACGATCTCGCTCTTCTCCGCATTTTCCGCCACATGCTTTGTAAGCGACGCCGGATACGCGATTCCCGGTGTCAGCGCGGACGCGTTGGCATCCTCCGCCGGCTGTACCACGCCGACGATCCGGATATCCTCGCCGTCTGCAACAAGCTGTTTCATATACGTCTGATTGTCCGATTTATCTTTCCATACCTGATATTCCGGATCATACTCATAATAATCGGAACTGTTGACCAGTTTAAATTCTTTTCCGAGGAAATCATCGTATGTATAAGCGCCCAATTCCTCCGGCGTCTCGACGTCCTCCTCCTTTAAGAACTGCTGTACCATCGTATCCAGTTCTTTGGAATCCCGCAGTCCCATCGTATAAAGCAGCATATCGCTGACACTGCCGCCGGATGTCAGTACGACGACGCATTCGTTGCAGGCTTCCGGCCAGCGTCCCGCACGCACGTCGTATTGTTCTTTATATAGGTTCTCGTTTTCCGGCATTTCATAAAAGGTATTGGTGCTCATCATCGACGACATCATACTGTTGGTACTTGCAGACGAGCCAAGTCCCATTGCGGAAAAAGATTTGTCCGGATGTACCTGCCGGATGCCGTCTCCGTCCTGACGGAAGATCTGCGGCGTCACGCCGTAAGAATATTCCACCGCATTCGTGTATGACTCGATCCCGCTTTTTCCGCTTTCCAGATAAGATTTCAGAGAACCGAGATCATTGGAATCCATCGTGGAAAACATATCCGTCACCATCTCGATCACACGGACGTCTTGTTCTCCCACCTCTTCTTTCGTGTTCGTCGGATCGACCGCCAGCATCGCCGTCATGTCCACTCCGGTACTCTGGATCTGGAGCGGATATTCCGACAGCGTCTCTTCCTCCACCGACTGAATGTATCCGTCTACTCCCGCGGACAGCGACAGGATCGCCGCGATCCCGATGATTCCGATCGATCCCGCAAATGAAGTCAGAAGCGTCCGTGCTTTCTTCGTCCGCAGATTGTTAAAGCTCAAGGACAACGCCGTCAGAAACGACATCGACGATTTTCCCATGTTCTGATGTTCCGGCTCGGCAAGCGTTGTTTCATCCACGATAAATTCATCCGTATCCGAGCGGATCTTTCCGTCTTTCAAGTTGACGATCCGGGTGGCATATTCCTCCGCCAGTTCCGGATTGTGGGTGACCATCACGACGAGCCGGTCTCTCGCCACTTCCTGCAGAAGTTCCATGACCTGAATACTCGTCTCGCTGTCCAACGCCCCGGTCGGCTCATCGGCAAGCAGGATATCCGGATCGTTGACAAGGGCGCGGGCGATCGCCACCCTCTGCATCTGTCCGCCGGACATCTGATTCGGTTTTTTGTGGAGCTGGCTTCCGAGCCCGACCTTTTCCAACGCCTTGACCGCGCGCTCCCGCCGCTCACTTTTCCCGATGCCCGAGATCGTCAGCGCCAGTTCCACATTTGCCAGAACGGTCTGGTGTGGGATCAGGTTGTAACTTTGAAAGACAAATCCGATCGTATGGTTCCGGTAGGAATCCCAGTCTCTGTCTTTGTATTTTTTTGTCGAAATGCCGTTGATGATCAGGTCTCCGCTGTCATAGCGATCCAATCCTCCGATGATATTCAAAAGCGTCGTCTTTCCCGAACCGCTTGGTCCCAGAATCGCCACAAACTCGTTGTCGCGCAGATTCAGACTGACGTCATCCAGCGCTTTCTGCACCAGATCTCCGGTTCTGTATTCTTTGCATATATGCTGAATCTGTAACATATGTTTCCTCCTTTTTCAGACTCCGTCCCGAAACCTGATTCCCTCTGAAATAAAATTTTGTTTTTTTAAATACCTAAAGTGAACACTTTCAATACACAAGTGTTCGCTTTGGGTAATGCGAGATTTATAATTTTTTCACAAATAATGCGCGGATCGCATTCAAGACTGCCAGGATCATCACGCCCACGTCGGCAAAGATCGCAAGCCACATATTTGCGATGCCGAATGCACCGAGGATCAGACAAAGGATCTTTACCCCAAGTGCGAACACGATATTTTCGTGTACGATGCGAAGACATTTTCTGGAAATACGGATCGCTTTCGCGATCTTCAAAGGCTCGTCGTCCATCAATACGATATCCGCCGCCTCGATCGCCGCGTCCGATCCCATCGCCCCCATTGCGATACCGATATCGGCCCGGCGGAGCACCGGCGCGTCGTTGATCCCGTCGCCGACAAACGCAAGTTTTTGATTCTCCGGCTTCTTCGCCAGCATTTCTTCGACTTTATTCACTTTGTCCACCGGAAGCATCTCACTGAATACCTGATCGATCCCGAGATGTTCCGCCACCTGCCCGGCAACGCGCTGTTTGTCTCCGGTCAGCATCACCGTCCGCTCGATCCCTGTCTTTCGCAATTCCGCAACCGCTTCCACCGCATGCGGTTTTTCAATATCCGAGATCACGATATGCCCCGCATATTTTCCGTCGATCGCCATATGCACGATCGTTCCGATGGAACGGCATTCGATATAAGGAACATTCAGCTTTTTCATCAGCTTGTCGTTTCCCGCCGCTACAAACATCCCATCCACGACCGCGGTCACGCCGCTGCCGCTGATCTCCTCAATATCCCGCACCCGGGAATGATCCAGTTCCTGTCCGTAAGCCCGGCGGATGCTCTTGCTGATCGGGTGCGAGGACGCGCTCTCCGCCAGCGCCGCATATTCCAGAAGCTTCTGATTCTCCAACTCACTGTGGTGGATCCCGTTGACTTCAAATACACCTTTGGTGAGCGTCCCTGTCTTGTCAAATACAACCAGCTTTGTCTTCGCCAATGTTTCCAGATAATTCGATCCTTTGATCAAAATTCCCGCATTGCTCGCGCCGCCGATCCCCGCAAAGAAACTAAGCGGAATACTGATGACCAGCGCGCACGGACAGCTGATCACAAGAAATGTCAGGGCACGGTATACCCAGGTTCCCCAGTCCGCAGGAAGCCCGAAAAACAACATTCTGGCAAGCGGCGGCAGAAGCGCCAAAGCCAATGCGCCGTAACAGACGACCGGCGTATAATATTTGGCAAATTTCGTGATAAACGCTTCCGATCTGGATTTATGCGATGTGGAATTCTCCACCAGTTCCAGAATCTTCGATACCGTAGATTCGCCAAACTCCTTTGTCGTCTTCACACGCAAAACACGGGTCATATTGATACATCCGCTGATGATCTCCTCGCCCTCCACGATCTCCCGCGGCAGGCTCTCCCCGGTCAATGCGCTTGTGTTCAGCGTCGAATATCCCTCCACAACGATGCCGTCAATCGGCACTTTCTCTCCCGGCTGTACGATGATCTCCGTTCCGACCGCCACTTCATCGGGATCGACTCTCACCAGTTCGCCCTCTTGTTCCACATTTGCATAATCCGGTCGGATGTCCATCAGTTCGCTGATATTCTTCCGGCTCTTTCCGACCGCGTAACTCTGGAACAATTCTCCGATCTGATAGAACAGCATCACCGCGATCGCTTCGGTATAATCACCTGTACCCGCAAGCCCCACGGCGATCGCCCCCAGCGTTGCGACAACCATCAGGAAATTCTCATCGAAAATCCGCCGGTTCAAAATCCCGCGGAACGCCTTTCGTAAAATGTCATATCCGATCACCAGATATGGGATCATGTACAATACAAAACGCAGGATTCCCGTTGTCGGAAGCAATTCCAGCACCACCATCATCACTGCCGCGATCAGAATCCGCGTAAACATTTTTTTCTGTTTCTTATTCATTTTATCAACCTCCATATCTTTTTATTTTACCGAATTTGTTTTATTTGTTCCAGAGTTTTTACGAGATTTTCACAAAAACATTTTTGCAAAAAGTATTGTGTGAAGAATTATTTGGCTGTATGCTTTTGATAGCGTCGGTGTACAAGGGGGAAAACGGTCGATGAAGAGACCGATCTAATCCTCTTCATCGACCGTTCCCCTTGTACACCGACGCGAATACTCTGCTGTACCGGCAGAACGGAAAGGAAACTTCTGAATATGAAATTCATCCATCTCTCCGATCTTCACCTCGGAAAACGTGTCAACGGCTATTCCATGCTGGAAGATCAAGAATATATTTTAAATGAGATCAAAGCGGTCATCACAGCGGAATCACCGGACGCCGTTCTGATCGCCGGAGACGTCTACGACAAACCGGTTCCGCCCGCGGAAGCCGTCCGCCTGTTTGACGATTTTCTTGTACAGCTCTCCCGATTGGGACTCAAAGTATTTGTGATCAGTGGAAATCATGACTCCCCGGAACGGATCGCTTTCGGCTCCCGTCTGATGGATGCAAGCGGAATCTATCTGTCTCCGGTTTACGACGGTACGGTGACGCCGGTTTCTCTGCACGATGCATACGGGGTTGTCGACGTTTATATGCTGCCGTTCATCAAACCCGCGCATGTCCGCCGTTTTTATGAAACGGAAACGGAGCAGATCCAGTCCTACACCGATGCCATGCAGACCGCGCTCTCTCATCTGCCGCTGGATCACACACACCGGAACGTTCTGATCACCCATCAGTTTGTGACCGGATCCGTCCGCGCCGAATCCGAAGAGATCTCCGTCGGCGGTTCCGACAACATCGACGCTTCCGTATTCGCACCGTTTGATTATGTTGCTCTCGGACATCTCCACACGCCGCAGAACTGCGGGCAGACTGCACCGACAACCGCTGCGGACTCTTCCGAGGATGAACAGGCGGACGCGACACACGACACGGAACTTTCCGCGGACACACAGGCAGGCGCGACGCGCATCCGCTACTGCGGCACGCCGCTGAAATATTCCTTTTCCGAAGCAAAAGACCGGAAATCGGTGACCGTCATCGAACTATATGAAAAGGGAAATCTTCATATTCACACGGTTCCTTTAAAACCACTGCACGATCTTGTAGAATTAAAAGGAACTTATGACACTGTCACCGCCCGCTCTTTTTATGAGGGAACTTCCTGGCAGGAGGACTATACCCATATTACGCTGACCGATGAGGAAGATATTCCCGACGCGATCGGAAAACTCCGTGCGATCTACCATCATCTGATGAAACTCGACTACGACAACAAACGGACCCGCTCTTCGTCTGAGATCACAGCCGATCTTGCCGTGGAAGAAAAGACGCCGATCCAGCTCTTTTCCGATTTCTACGAATTACAAAACAATCAGCCATTGAGCGAAGATCAGGCTACATTTTTGAATGGACTGATCGAAACAATCTGGGAGGAGGACGTATGAGACCAAATCAACTGACCATCTCCGCTTTCGGACCTTACGCTGACCGGATCATACTGGATCTGGATCAGCTCGGAACAAGCGGACTTTATCTGATCACCGGCGATACCGGCGCCGGAAAGACAACAATTTTTGACGCCATCACCTATGCGCTTTACGGGGAAGCAAGCGGAAGCCAGAGGCAGCCGTCCATGTTCCGCTCCAAATATGCCGCGGAAAACACCCCCACCGAAGTGATCCTTACTTTCACCTGCTTTGACCGGCAATACACCGTGCGGCGTAATCCCGAATATCTCCGCCCGAAAACACGCGGGGAGGGGATGACTACGCAGAAAGCCGATGCCGAGCTTACGCTTCCGGACGGGACGATCCTCACCAGACCAAAAGAAGTGGATGCTAAGATCAAGGAGATCCTCGGGATCGACCGCAGCCAGTTTCTCCAGATCGCGATGATCGCACAGGGAGATTTTCTGAAACTTTTGCTTGCCTCCACCGAAGAACGGAAAAAAATCTTCCGGCAATTGTTTCAGACGAAGCATTTTTATGAACTGCAGGAAAAATTAAAGCAACATTCCGGCACACTCCATGACAAATGTACCGCCGCCCGAAACAGCTTAGATCAATATGTCAGCGGGATCCTCTGCGACGCAGCTTCCCCATTTACACAGAAAGTCAACGCTGCCAGGTCGGGGGAACTTCCTATGATCGACGTCATGGATCTGCTGGAACAGCTTCTCACGCAGGATCGATCTCAATTAGAAACTCTGAACCGCACATTGACCGCATTAAATGAAAAACAAAATGACGTTCACCGTCGGCTGGAACAATGGGAAGAACGTCAGAAAATTTTCAAACAACTGGAACAAAACGAACAGTTATTACAACAGCATGAGCTTCTTCAAAAAGAAGCTGCCGATCGTTTAAAAGAAGCACAGGATCAAGAACCCGAACGGCTTCAACTGGAAGAAAAGGCAACGCTGCTGCGCGCGGATCTGCCGAGATATGACGAGCTGGAACAAAAACGGAATTTACTTCGAGAACAAATCCGCCAGTTGGAACAATTAAACACAGAACAGAAACAGCATTGCAGACAATTTGAACAGGCAAAGCAAGTTCTGGACTGCCTGAAAGCGGAACAGACCGAATTGTCCCCGGTCGGAGAACTTCTGGAGCGGAAAAGCAACGAACAAAAAGAACTCCGTTCAAACTGCGACCTTTTATACGCTTTCCTCCACCAATACAACCATTTAAAAACATTGTATCCGGACAAAGAGAAAGCCAAACAAACGTGGAAAACATTGGATGCCCAAAAACCGGAACGGGATTGTCTCACACAGGAGATCACATTGCTGGAAGCCGAGTTGCCACATTACAAAGAATTGTCCGAACTTCAAAAACAATTCGCGGAAAAAGAGCAGGAACTTACCCGATTCCAAAATGTAGGAATCGAAAAAAAAGCGCTGTTCCAGCGGCTGGAAAAGCAAATCAGAAATGAAAAGCAGGAAAAAGAACGTTTGCTTACCGCCGCTGCCGAAAAAGAAAAACTGACGGCACAAAAAGCGGTGCAAAATACAAGAATTCATTCCATGCAGGCATTATCGAACGAATTATCACATTATGATACGCTTGCCGCCGCCTTGAAGAAACTTCAGACTTCCTACCTCAGCGCTTCGGAAACTGCCGCCTGCGCGGATGAAATCTATCAGCAGAAACATCGGGCATTTCTCAACGAACAAGCCGGTATCTTAGCAGAGACATTAAAAGACGACATGCCATGCCCGGTATGCGGTTCACTGACACATCCGCATCCTGCATGCAAATCCGCACAGGCTCCGACAAAAGAGGAAGTCGAAAAAGCCCGCTCCTATGCTGCTGAAATGAATGCCACAATGCAGTCATTCAGCGAACAATGCGTATCTCACAAAGCACAGGTGGATTCCGCCGAAACAGCGATCCAGCGTTCTCTTTCGGAACTTCTGCCCGAAGAAACGATCGAATCCGCAAGAACGCATCTGTCCATATGGATTTCCGAAGAAACCGAGCGTTTATCTGAGCTGGAAGCCCGGCTTGCGGACGAAGAACAGCGGTTCAAACGCTTCCGGCAGTTAGAGCAAAACCTCCCGGAGAGAGAAGAACAGTTCGACCGGCTCCGTACAGAACTTACCGAACTGGAGCAAAGAACAGCTTCCGCCGAGACCGGACTTTCGGCGCTTTCCGGGCAAATCCAAAAACAGCAGAACGCACTTTCCTTTGCATCGGAATCCATTGCCGCCAAAGAGCTGCGCCAAAAACAACAAACATTACAGCAAAAACAAACCGGACTCCAACAGGCAGAACGTACTTACCGGGAGCTGGAACAGACTTTTACCGAGAAGCGGGCAGCATGGGAACGGACAAAAGAACAAGTACAGACCCTTTTAAATCTTGCATCCGATGATCCGTCTTTCAATTCCAAAACATACAGGTTCTACAATGATTGGAACGAAAAACTCCCCGCACTGCAGTCCGAACTGGATCAGTTGAAAGAAAAACAGCGTCGCAGACAGGAAGTCGATCGTTTGTTGCCCAACGCGGAAGAAACCGTGCAGACCGTACAGAATATACTTACCGGACTGGACAATCGGATCGCAGCCTCCAAAGCGGCAAATGCTGCCTTGGAAGAACAGACGCAAAACCTGTCTCGGACACTGTCTTTTGAAAATAAAAAGGACGCGCTTCTCCATCTGTCGCAACTCGAAGAACAGTGCAGCATTATGAAAAAGAGATTAGAACAAGCACAAAACGAAGAGAATGAACAGGCGAAAACGATCGTCCGTCTCCATTCCATTCTGGATCAACAAAAAGCACAGTACGAACAACTGCCCGAGATCGATCCCGAATCAGAAAACGAAACACTTCGTGCGCTCCATTTTCAAAAGGAAGAAACCGAGACACAGCGCGATCAGGCAAATGTGCGTATTTCCACGAACGGCACCATTCTGGAGAACATTTCCCGGAAATCGAAGCAACTGATCGAGCTGGAAGAAAATTACACATGGGTCAAGGCGCTTTCCAACACCGCCAACGGTTCCCTTGCCGGAAAAGAAAAGATCATGCTGGAAACTTACATTCAGATGACATTTTTCGACAAGATCATCGCCCGTGCCAACACGCGGCTCATGGTCATGTCCGACGGGCAATACGAATTGAAACGCCGCAGAGAAGCGGGCAACAATAAAACCCAGAGCGGTCTGGATCTCAACGTCATCGACCACTACAACGGCACGGAACGGAGCGTCCGCACACTTTCCGGCGGAGAATCGTTCAAAGCCTCACTTTCTCTGGCGCTTGGACTGTCCGATGAGATCCAGTCCTCCGCCGGCGGTATCCGCTTGGATACGATGTTCGTAGACGAGGGCTTCGGCTCCCTCGATGAGGAATCCTTGGAGCAGGCGATGAAAGCGCTCTCCAACCTCACGGACGGAAACCGCCTTGTCGGCATCATTTCTCATGTGGGAGAACTCAAAACACGCATCGAAAAACAGATCTTAGTCACAAAAGAAAAAAGTGGCGGAAGCCGGGCGGAAATTTCCGCCTGAGCCGCCCGCAACAGTCATCTGTGCAATGGTTCTGCCGTTCTGAAATACTTGAAAAAGCAGATGACAACCATATGGTGTGTCTTCTGCTTTTTTTAACACGGTTTCATTTCCAACGACATTCCAGATTCAGCACCGACTCCGGCATCTGGAGAAACTGCACGTCAAATTTCAGACTCGGTTCCACCGCGGATCTGGCATTGTGGATTCGGAAGCTCAGCTTCCATCCTTTATCCAAATGCATTTCCAACGTGTTCTTGCTACCATTCCGGAATTGGAGACCGAGCATCTTTGTCGGCCATTCCACCTCCGGAACTACCTGAACCTTGGCACAGTCCGGAGTCTCCTGATTCAATGTTTTGTGCATATTGAACGTATGGATGACTGTGAGCCTTTGCTTGTCTTTACTGACGATCTTATAATAATCCTTTACGCCCACAAGATACTCGACCATCTTCCGCGGAACATCCGCATCTTTCGCATACGCCCGTTCCACTTCATCCATAAATGCACGCAGAAGCGGCTGATAGACTTTCAGACCTTTGTCTCCGATCTCAGACCATTTTGCCTGATTTTTCTTTTCCTCTTTCAACATCGTGAAAATGGGATCCACCGCATTCCAATATTGGCTGCTGCACGGAATCTGAAACCATTCTTCCCCGAAATCCAGCTTGTAACTGAGGCGGCTGTGCTTCACCGCATCGTGATTATGTTTAATGCTGAATCCGACTTCCCAGCCGATCTTCGGGCGCTTCGCGACAATATCCCGGACATCGCCTTTCATGCCCGCCCCGTCTTTCTGGAACTCCAGGATCAGCTCGTCTCCACTGTTTTCCGAGAGCTTCGGTTCCATCGCAAGAACAGCTTCCACCGCGGCATTCGCAGAAGTCCGAAAACTTTTCCGCATCGCTTCATCCATCTTCGACCACGCTTTTTTGTTCACCGCAAGACTGGAATTGCCGGTCATCCGGGTCTTTCTGACTTTCCGCAGTTTGCCGTATAATGCCTGCATCCATGCATATTCATAGGCGCGTCCCTGTCCGTTGCTCGTTGTTTTCCCTTTTATCGTCTGAACTTGCGTTTTCTCCCCGGAGACTGCCGGCGCGGCTTCCCGATCTGTCGCGTCCTTTACCGCCGCTTTCTTTTCCGGCACTTTCTGTAATATTGCGGTTTTCGTCGTTTTCTTTCCGCTCTTTTTTTGTGTACTCAGCTTCTTGCTCGTCACTTCATTTGCATCGATCGCTTCCACGTCAATCTCAACATGTTCTCCGTTTCCCTCCAGATATTTCCGGATCGCCACCGCGATTTCGTATGCAAGATTCACCGGAACTGCGTTGCCGATCATCTTATACGCGGTATTCGTATCTTCATATAGGAACTGGAACTCATCCGGAAATCCCTGCACCCGCGCGACTTCCCGGATCGTCATGCGACGGTAAAGGTGTTCTTTTCCCTCGACGAACCGACACGCATTATTCCCGAGTTTCTCCATCTTCGGCGCCTGCGGATGGAGCTGGCACTGTCTGCCGGACGCCTGCACGGTAAACGCCTGCTCATCCCAAGATTTCACCCGGTTTCTGCTCATAAAGATCGGGGAATACGCCCCGGTAAAATATTCATTGTTATTGACCGCATCCGGATTGTGGTGGTTCTTCGGTCCGGCCGGAACCGCACTCTCCTGCAGATCCCAGATCACATCCCGGAGCGTCAGCTTTTTCTCATCCTCTTTCGTCGATCCTTTCGGAAATCCAAACCGGATATTGAGATCATGTCGAAATCCAATATAAAACACACGCTTCCGCTCTTCCGCCACACCGTAGTCTTTCGCATTTACCATAGTAAATGTCACGTCATATCCCGCGCTCTCAAACAGCCGGAAAATATTCTGGACGGCTTCCGAATGGCGGTTTGCCAACATCCCGCTTACATTTTCCGCGAGAAAAAATTTCGGCTGAAATTCTTTCAGGATCCGGATATAGTCGAAAAACAGCTGTCCTCTTGCATCCTCGATTCCTTTGAGAGAGCCGGCCTCCGACCATGACTGACACGGCGGTCCCCCGATGATCCCGTCCACTTCTCCGCTCAGAAATTCCTGGAGGTCTTCTTTATTCACTTTTCGAATGTCCCCTTCGATCAAATGTGTCTTCGGATGATTTGCTCGAAAGGTTGCCCATATTTTCTTATCGATCTCATTTGCAACCGGAATCTCGAATCCGGCTCTCTCAAAACCGAGATCGAGCCCTCCGCATCCGCTGAACAAACTGATTAACTGCATTCTCGAAACTCCCCATTCTTCCTCTTCTCTCTCAGCTCCCTGAAAAACTCTTTCATCATCCGGCTGCACTCCTCTTCCCGCACTCCGGTCGTAAGTTCCACCTGATGATTAAATTCTTTTACATCCAGCAAATTTAAAATCGAACCGGCGCATCCCGCTTTCGGATTCATACAGCCGACGACCACCCGTTTGATCCGCGCCTGCACGATCGCGCCGGAACACATTTGACACGGTTCCAATGTTACATACAATGTGCAATCTTCCAGCCGCCAGTCGCCCATCTTTCGGCTCGCTTTCCGGATTGCCTGGATCTCCGCATGTGCCAGAGGATTTTTGTCGATCGTCCGACGATTATATCCCCGTCCGATGATCTTCCCGTCATATACAATGACACAGCCGATCGGAACCTCTTCCAGCGCATACGCCTTTTTCGCCTGTTTGATCGCTTCCCGCATATATTTCTGATCGATCGCTTCCTGATCGGCACACTTCAAATCTTCTGTTTTTTGATCCATTGCTTTCTCCTTCCACGGCATTTTCTTCTGTTCTTTTCACTTTCTGCTTTCCCGTTCTTTTTCCCTACCTGTCCGAATACAATGATACCAGAACAGACAAAAGGAGGGTATCATGAACAGCGGAACTTACTATCTATACGAATATAAACACGACCGGCGGATTCGCACCGCCGGATTTCTGAAACTGACCTGCGCCGCTGCCGGCTCACAGCTTCAGCTTCACGCACGGGGGCTTCCCCCCACACGAAATGAATCTCTGAAATTATTTTCTTTCCATACAAACGACACCGTTATTTTACCAGAATTTTTGACAGAAATGAACGCCCTTTCCGGAAATCTCTGCGTCAGACTTTCCCCGGCAGAATATCCGTTTCTCACCGCGTCCTCCCTCTCGCAGATCGACGGATTTTTCCTCGTTCTCCCGGATCAGACTCTACTTGCTGCTGTCGCTCCTGACATCGCTTTCGACACCCGCAATATCCAAAAGTCCGGGCAACCGGACACGAGCATGGACGGTATTGATGCGAATAGCACCGACACTGGTGACACGAGCCCGGAAAACACCGACACAGATGTCACAAGTACGGATGCTGCCTACACAGAAGACATTGCCGACGACAACGATCTCCCTAATGAGCCGCATGAACAAGACAAACAGAATGACCGGAACGAACGAAATATCCTGAGCGATATCGACACGCGCACGTCTGAAATTTCCGCGGAAGAGATAACTCCCGATCCAAAACCATCCCCGAACAGCGCTTCCAATGTGCGGAAACTCCACCGCTGCGACCTCTCGGGTCTTCCCCGGAAACAATGGTATCTCGCCAACAATAGTTTCCTGCTCCACGGCTGCCACAATTACGGACACCTGATCCTGTTCAAAGAAGAGGATCGCTACTGGCTCGGCGTTCCCGGCATCTACGATCCGAAAGAAGCACGCGCCGCGGAGATGTTTGGTTTCCCAAAATTCACGGATTCATACAACGACCAGATCCCCCGGACCGAAGATGAAGAAAATTCCTACGGAACATTCGGCTACTGGTGCCGCGCTGTCTTTCCCGACGCCGCTTCCCCGCTCTGTTTCTGAAACGATCTGCTTTCAAACGATCCGCTTTCAAACGATCCGTCTCCGAAAGATTCTCATTTACAGCATCGCTTTCATTTCCTGATACAGCCGTTTTGCATAGCCGTCTGTCATGCCGCAGACAAAATCTGTCACAAGAAGCAGGCGGAGATACAGCTTCTCCGCTTCATTCTTCCCCTCTGCCTGAAGCCGGTAGGCATTGCGGTAATTATCGGAAATAAACGAGACAAGTCTTTCGTCAATTGTTCCGAGCGGATGATCCGTATCATAATAGAGAACCGCTCCGACAAACTGATCCATCAGAAAATCCAGCATCACCGATTCCGAGATTTCCATCCGGTAAATGTCCCGGGAACAGAATACATTTTCATATGCCATTCTTCCGAGCAGATCCATCAGCTGCTCGCCAAATGTTCCATAAAACAAGTCCTTTTTATATGTTCCGCTCATGATCGCCTCATAATTTGACGTAAATCCAAACGTGGCGCAGTTGATCAAAAATCCCTGAACCCGGACGATCCAGTTTTTGAGCGCATAACTTTCCGGACTCCGCACACCCTTTTCTTTCCCGCGCGTATACAGACTCTGCAATTTTTCCAGTCCGTCAAACGCCGCGTCCGGACACTGTTCTTTTAGTTTCTTTAACTTGGATTCCAACATCGGATAAGAAATATATCCTTTCACAAACGCGTCTTCAATATCCGCCGTCTTATATGCCAGATCATCTGCCGCCTCCAGGATATACGTCAACGGATGCCGCTTTCCATTCGTCCCGGTCTCTTTTGACACGTCTTCAAAAATCTTCTGCTCCGCCAGATAGTACCCCATCTTTTTCTCTTTGATATCGCCGGACTCCTCTCGTATCTCCATAGAAGATACCGGATATTTGATGATCGTATTTAAAAGCGCATACGTCAGGTTCATCCCGTTTTCATCAACCAGATAATGAAGCTTTGTCACGAGACGGAGCGCCTGTGCATTTCCCTCAAAATGATACAGGTCTTCCCGCATCTGTTCGGTAAGGATCTCGGATACCGCTCTTCCCTCAAATCGGATCTGACTGAGATTCCGTTTAAACCATTCCCGGATCGCAGTCTCCCCAAAATGTCCGAACGGCGGATTTCCAATATCATGGATCAAGCCCGCACATTCCAGAATATGACAGATATCTTCTTTCATCTGCATTGTGAACCCGGAATCTTTACGGTATTTCAAAATATTTTCACCGATATTCTGTCCCAATGATTTCCCGAAAGAAGAGACTTCCAATGAATGGGTCAGCCTTGTGCGGATAAAATCACTTTTATCCAGCGGAAATACCTGAGTCTTATCCTGAAGTCTGCGGAACGACGCACTGCCGATGATCCGGTGATAGTCTTTCTCAAACTCACTTCTCAAGTCTGCGCTTCTGTGGGTCGTGTTTCCGTAATTTCCACGCATTCTCCTTTTGGAAAGCAATCTGTTCCATTCCATTTTCATCCCTCCAATCAGCTTTACCTCTTCTGTTGAAGAAAGGAAAGCGGATTTCCCGCTCCGAAATCCGCTTTCTCTTCTTGTTTCTATTTCACGCTCTGTCACAGATCCGGAAAAACCATCCGTATCTCAGTCCAGATAGATCGGCGGTTCGTAATCCTTTCCAAGCAGTGCTTTTTTCCGCTCCTGATATCCCAAAAATGCCCACTCCGTCATATCTGTCCACTGATGATGACTCCGGTCATATACCTGAACATACCCGATTCTGGACGGATGCATTCTCACACTGTTTGTCTGGTACTCTCTTCCGGTATATGGATTCACTTCCCCGACACTTAAGTCTTCCTCTGCATCTTCATGCTTGATCACCGGCTCAAAATCTTCCGCTGCCGAAGACTGTGCCGTTCTCGCATGCTTTTTATTGGCTGCCATACGGCGCTCTTCTTCGGCGCGCCGCAATGCTTCCGCACGCTTTGCTTCCTCTACCAATCGCTCTTCTTCCCGGCGCTCTTCCTCGGCGCGCTGCTTTGCCAGCCGTTCTTCCTCTTCTTTCTTTTCCGCCTGCTCTTTCGCGATCCGCTCTAAGCGTTCCGCTTCTTCCCGCTCACGGTCTTCCCCATGTTTTCCTTTTCTGCGGAAGAAAAGACCTCCGGTACGGAAACGGTCCGTGCCGCGCTTCTCTGTCTCCGCTTTTGGTTTCTGCTCTTCCAATTCAGAAAGTTCTTCGTGGATATCATAAAGCTCCCCGATCGTCATGTCGCGTTCATCTTCTTCCGGCTCTTCTGCCGGCATCTCGTCCTCTTTTGTCATGAGATCCTTGTCTGACAGATCCGCTTTCGGCTGCATCCCGACCGGTTCCGGCTCGATCACCGGTTCCAGCTTTTCATCAAATACCAATGTCTGCTGGTACATCTCTTCCGTCTCATTCTCCGCTTTCTGTTTCCGGCTCCGTTTCGGACCGCCGACCAGATTTGCATACTGCATCATATGCGCATCTTCCTGGGCATCCTCCGGAAAAATACTCAGTCGGAACGGACACCCTAAGATCGCCGCGATCATACGCATATCCTGTTCCTGAAAATTATCCCGTCCGAGCCGCTGTGTCAGATTCTGTCTGGACATTGCTTTTCCCGTCTTTTCTTCGATCAATTCCGCCAATTCTTTGATCGTCATATTTTTCCGGCTGAGAATGATCTTCACCTGTTCGCCAAACGATAAACCGTCCATCGTCTTCCTCCTTGAAGTTCATAATATAAAAGAAATTTTTTTATTTCTTGATAAATTTAAGTTTTTCCTTTTATATTTTAACAAATCTCATTTTAAATGTAAAGCTGGAAACCATTCTCCCGAACCTGTTTCTCCCGGATCTGTTTCCTCAGATTTCTGGTCCATCCCCGCTCACTTCGCACCTGACTGCTCCAGATATTCTTCCAGCGTCAGCCCGCTTTCCGTGATCTCTTTTGCCGCTTCTTTTCCGACATAACGGTAATGCCACGGCTCATAAATAATTCCGGTCACGTCAGATTTCTCCGGGGGATAACGGAGGATAAATCCATACTTCCAGCAATTCTCTGCAAACCATTTCGCCTCCGCGGTGTCTGCCTGCGCGTCATCCAGCTGTGCATAGTCTGCGGAAGTAATATCCAGCGCCAGTCCGGTTGCATGTTCGCTTGTTCCCGGAACAGCCACCGATTTCTTCGTCTCATCATAAGCATCCAACGGCGTATATCCCTGCGTGATCCAATCAACCATCGTATCGTTGAACACGCTTCTCTGGTAGTCATAATTCCGGTATGCCGAACAAATATACGGATTCAATCCCGCCCCCCTTGCATCCGCCAGCATCTGCTGCGCGTCTTCTAAAATCCTCACATCTACCTGACGCTCCGGTTCCAGTTCCGCAAGTTCCGGCACATAAGAAGCATCCAGCGGATGGGATTCATTGACAAGCACCATCTGCCATGCATCCCCCTGCTCCGAAAGCTGCTGTGCGCTAGTCTGCGCCATCACTTCCAGATCCGTCCCGGTTTCTTCCTCTTCTTTCTGTGCATTTTTCAACTCTTTTTCCAACGATGTGATCTTGTCCTGATACTCTTTTTCTTTCGTATTTCCCGTCACCGTTGTAAAAATCCCGGTAGCAGCCACACCAACGATCAGCCCGCCTGCAAGCCCGGCTGCCATTATTTTTTTCATTCTTGATTCAATCTTATGATTCAATGCCATCACACAAACTCCATCACTCTTATCTTCGGATCGATCTCCTCGTCCGTCGAGCAGACCGCGATCCGGTACTTTTGATCTTCTGTTGCCGATTCCATATAATAAAAAGGCTCCCGGTAGCGGCTCGGACGTTCCAGCAGCACCGACGGATTTCCGTTCTCACCCAATGCGATCTCAAACGTATCCAATCCCATCGCCATCCCCTCTCGGGTCGCCTTGATAAAACTCTCTTTCAATACCCAATACCGGAAGAACAACTCCCGCCTGCGCTCCTCATTCGTCTCCGAATCGATCTTTTCATATTCCGACCGGCAGAAAAATCGGCTCGCGATCTTCATGTTGCAGATCCCGATCTCCTCAATATCGCATCCCACACGGATCTTCGGATCCTTTCCCTCATGAACAGAACACAGCACATATTCTCCCGAATGTGAAAGATTATATACTGTATTCTTTTGAATCTCATATTCTTTTTTCATCTGTTCATACAGACACCAGACGCCGATACTCTGTGCTTTTCCCTGTACCAATTTCAGCGCATCTGCCTTTTTTTGACGGAACTTCGGCACACGTTCATAGTATTCCTGATAACACGTCTCCTCTAACAGCGGTCTGATATCCGCAACCCACGTCCGTATCATCTTATCGCCTCATATAACGCACTTCAAATGTATCGATCGTGATCGGCTTATTAAACAATGAGCCCTGCACACTTTCACAGCCAAGCTCTTTGAGTACATTCAACTGATCCTGTGTCTCAACGCCTGCCGCCGATACCCGCGCTCCGAGCCGTCTGCACACATCGATCACCGCTTTCGCTACGATCTGGCTTCTGCTGTTCCCTACAATATTCGTCACCAGACTGGAATCCATCTTGAGCCCGTCGAACTCCATCAATGCAAGGATCGCGAAACTGGAATCTTTCGCACCGAAATGATCCAGCACAACCCGGATATTTGCTTTGCGGATCTTATTGCTTGTCTCCGCCAGCATCTCCTGATTCATCTCATGACTGGATTCCGAAACCTCCACTTCCAGATATTCGCAGGAAACCTGATATTTGTTGACGATCTCAAGCATCTTCTCCGCAATACTTTCCTGACGGAGAGTCGCTCCTGCAAAATTCACGGAAACCGGGATCATCGGAAGCCCCTCTTCCTCCCACCTGGACAATGTTCTGCAAACTTCTTCAAATACATATAAATCCAGATAATGAGAAAGCTTCGTCTCTTCAAGAAGTGTGATATATCGTCCCGGATTCATGATCCCGAGATCTTTATGATGGTATCTCACAACCGCTTCCGCGCCGATGACTTCCTCAGTAGCCGCATCCAGCATCGGAAGCAGGCAGACGATAAAACGTCCGTTCTCAATATCGGAAAGCAGATCTTCTTTGATGATCGGCTCATGATGTCCTTTTTTCAGATTCTTGTAATACTTCTGCTTTTCCTCCCGCATCATATTTTCTGCGGCGGAAACAAGACTGCCTGCATCGATATCTACTTTTTCCCACGCATACCCGAATGTAGCGAGACCAAGACTGATATTCTCCAGTTTATCATGCGCGCCATGAACCTGCTTCATGAACTTTTCATAAGAAATATCTTCCGCCACCGCAAGATATTCGTCGCCGGTCAGCCGATACACCGATCCCGGTCGGAAATATTCTTCCAGAACTTCACCGACACGGCTCACCACCTCGTCGCCATATTCCCGTCCGAACTCTTTGTTAAAATTCTTCAGTCCGTTAATGTCCACGGAAAGCGCGCCGAGCGACTGCAGTTCGCGCTCCTCCGCCTCTGACAGATACACGACAAAACTGTTGCGGTTCATCAGTCCTGTCAGGCTGTCATGGTAGCACAGATATTCCTGCTGTTTCTGCATCTTCTGCGAGATGATCACCTGCGTCACATACGGGATGACCGCATGAAGAAGCGATAATTCACAGCCTCCGCGATGCACTTTCACAGCCGCAAGAACAGCGGTCACACCGTCATCAAGCTGCCGGTGCACGCTGTAACTTTCCTCCGTTGTATTCAAAAGTTCCTGCTTCAGCCACTTTGGCCACTGCTCCGGATCCATCATCTTGATGCGGTCTCTCTGCCACGGAATGAATTCCGCACACCACTCATAGATCGTCAGGATCTCGTCCTCGTCTCTCTCTATATAATAAACATATTCTGAATCATAATAGTCCCTGACTGTACTGAGAACATCATTCATGATCTCCAGCAAAGACGGAACCTTCTGTTTTTCACTCATAAAACCTCTCCCACACAAATCTGTTTCGAGTCACTTAACCATACTTATTGTAGTATAAAGCCTTTCAAAATGCAACCAGAAAGAATCGGGCTTTCCTTCGTTTTCATTCCGTTTTTCCGCCGTTTTCCTCTCTGTTTTCCTCTCTGTTTTCCATCCTGTTTTCCACGCATTCTCCGGCTGCTTTTTCCTCTGTCCGAACTTCCATCCGCTCCTCTTTCCGAGCTTGTGTCCGCACTTTGGTCTGCGCTTCCGTCTCCTGCGCGATCCGCAGAAAATCCCGTTCCGCTTTTTTCCTGCTCGGCACAAATCCGCGAACAAGTCTTCCTTTTCCACGGTTCTTGACATATACGAATCCGATACAAGAAAATACGACCGCACCGATGAAATTGACGATCAGATCTTTCATCGTATCGATCAGCCCGATATCAAGATAACCTCCCAATCCCAGTTCCTGACCGTTCACCGTCACACTGCGGATCCCGTCAAGAACAACGACAGAGTTTCGCCCCTCCGGATGCAGGCTGACAGAACGGATCGTCTGGATCACGGTGTCTTTCTGCATATCGAATCCGAGGATCTGATCCATCCCGAATTCAAAAAATTCCCAGACCACGCCGATCGTCATCGAAAAACAGAACGCAACGATTGCCATAAAGAGCGGCGACAGTTCAAATTTCAGCCGGTCGCTCCGGTTCAGCAGATCTACCATCGAAAATCCGATCGCCGCAGCCAGAAATCCGTTGAGCGTATGCAACACCGTATCCCAAAACGGAAATGCGAGGTAAAACTCCTGGATCTCCCCTAAGATTTCCGCCGCAAAAATAAAGATCAGGATCGTAATTTCCAGCGCCGACGGCAATTCGATCTTAAATGTCACCTGTACAAGACTTGGCATGATCAAAAGGATCAACGTCAAAATACACAAAAAAGCATTCTCATAATTCCGGTTCAGAATTTGCAGAACGAGCATCACGATCACCAGGATCCGCAGTACAAAATACACAAGAAAGGAACTCCGGTGCTCCCGAAGCTCCATTTTAAGCGCCTTTAAAATCGTACGGAAACGATTTTGTTTCGTTTCTTTTTTCTGCTTCCCCATATGGACGTCCTCCCTCATCTCTTTGATTCTTCCACAGATTCAACTCATCACATACACCATTAAGAATTTCACCGTATTTTAACATTTTATAGTTTCAGAAGCAACGATTTTCATCAAATAAGCATCTTCTTCCATTCAAAAGGATCATCTGTCGTTCACACATCGCAAAATCCCCTCCGCCGCGCCGTCTTTTTCATTGGACGGAAGCACGATATCTGCCGCCCGTTTTAATTCCTCAACCGCGTTTCCCATCGCCATCTTCATGCCTGCTGCCCGAAACATCGTCAGATCATTTTCTCCGTCCCCGATACATGCGACCTCCGAACGTTCTATGCCCAGCTCCTGTGCCAATGCACACAGCGCCGTTCCTTTGGACGCCTGTTTTGAAAAAATCTCCACATATTGGTCGGTATAAGCCGCCGACAGATCCGCATAACGCGCCAAGATCCCCTTTGTCATCTCCCGCGCATTTTTTCCGAGAAAATAAAACTGGATCTCCTCAATACCGTGCCGTGTTCCGGCAATTTCTTTCATCATATCTGTAACCCGCCTCACCTGACGGGCATCTTTTCCGTAAATCACTCTCCCGAGAAGCACAAGGATCTGTCCCTGTAAAAGATACTCGTGATGCACATGGGAAGTGATCCCAACATGCAGCCCTTTCGTATTTTTTACTTCCTCCAACAGAGAAAGCGCGCTCTCTTTTTTGATATCCGCCCGAAATACCGTCCGTTTCGTCCGAAGATCGGTCACTTTCGCGCCGTTAGACGTGATCACATAACGGAATATATCACTCCGTCCGACCAATCGGTGGGGAAGACACCCCAATGTACGCCCGGTTGTCGGAACAACCCGGATTCCGGCTTTCGCCGCCAGAGACAACGCGCCGAGCGTCGCATCCGTCATCCGGCTCTTTGGATCCAGACAGGTTCCATCCATATCTACTGCAAGTAATTTTATCATTTCCGTCTATTCCTTTTTTCATATTCTAATAAAAGTTCATCCGCCAAATAGGCCTCACTCATACAATGCAGATCCGCCACACCATCACGAATTAATTCATAAGTCTCTGATTCATAAAAAAATTTCAGCGCTTCATCTAACGTAATTTCTTTTTTCTTTGCAAAATTTTCAATTACACGAGCATATTTTTTTTGAAGTAAGATTGGATTTGCATTCATATCTGTCTGCTCCCTTCAAAATAAAGTAATCCTAGTGCCTCTTCTGTACGAAAACAGATTTGTTCATTTGGTTTCTCATATTTCAATCGCTTGATTGCTTCTTTCTTATCGATCAAGCCGTCAAAAAAAAGTTCTACTGTATTAAATACCTTATCATTTGCGATTCCGCCAATTACAAGATCATAATCTGTATTATCATTTCCTCTTCGGCAATTCAAAATGAAATCCAGCCATTCCTCAGAATACGAATCGAACTTTAACACTTTTAAATTTTCACTCTGACTATCTTCAAACAAATATCTGGAAATAATTCCTTCTTTTCCTCTTCTCTTAAATTTTTCACACCACTTCGCCGCTTGATCATAAAATGAGGTTGTATAGAATCCTCTTCCAAAATCTAAATTAGATCTGGAATGTTTTAAATCAGGCTTTTGTATTTCTAAATAAGAGCCATGATAAACGATCACAAGATCACCTCTCTTTCCCGCATCACATCAAGAATGTCATTTACAATATACTCTTTACTCTGCGTATGCAAAATCTCATATTCCGGCACAATATAATCATTTAATATATTACTTTTTTTCGTAAATGCCTCGTAAACCCGTTCTGCATTTACTCCAAGTTTTATTGCAATATTTTCAATGCAAAATATAACAAATTCCAATTCTTTTGCATTTTTTATCGGTTTTTCTAACATCCTGATCTCACCTCCGCCTTTTCCGATTCTGTTTTGCACCTTATCGCCTAACTCTTCGTTGCATTTCCCCATATTCCTTGCTACACTCCTTTTTAGAGCACCGAATGATCCTATTCGCTGCATAAGAAGATTCCATCCCACAGACAGGAGAATATTTCATGTATCAGCATCCATTTCCTTACGAAATCATATACAGTAACCGCAAAACACTGGCGATCCAGATCGCATCGGACAGCCGGGTGCGTGTACGCGCCCCGCGGCAGATGTCCCGCGCCGAGATCGAATCCTTTCTCACGGAAAAAGAATCCTGGGTATTGAAGCATCTGCGCAACATGCCGCAGACTGACACCTCCGCTTCCGATCCGGCATCTGCGCCGCTTTCCGATTCAGAACGCCGCCGTTACATCCACATGGCGCGCGAGATCTTCACAAGACAAGTGTGCTTCTATGCCGACCGGATGAACGTCTCTTACGGTCGTATCTCCATCCGCGAGCAGAAAACACGCTGGGGAAGCTGCAGCAGCGCCGGCAACTTAAATTTTAACTGGCGGCTGATCTTCGCACCCCCTGCAGTGCTCGATTATGTCGTCGTACACGAACTGGCTCACCGCAAAGAGATGAACCACTCCGCCGCTTTTTATGCCATCGTCGAACAAGTTCTTCCGGACTACCGTTCTTCGCAAAAATGGCTCCGCGAAAACGGTCATCAGCTCTGGCTACGAAAATAAGTGCTCTTTTCCGATTTTTCCGGACTTTTCCGGATTTTTCATCTCTTCTCACTTTCGTCTGCCTGCCCGAATATCCCCAGTTCCTTGAACGTCTGATATACATAGGCAACCGGCAGACCGACCACATTATAATAGTCCCCCTCGATCCGGTCGATAAACGGAGCAAATTTCCCCTGGATCCCGTAGCTTCCCGCCTTGTCCATCGGTTCCCCTGTGTCAATGTAACGGCGGATTTCCGCTTCCGTCATCGCATGGACATATACGTCCGTCCTTTTTGCGTCACAAATCCTCCTGCTGTTCCCGTTTTCATCATAATCCAGCATCGCCACTCCGGTGTACACCTGATGCGCACGCCCCTGAAGCGCCGAGAGCATCTGAAATGCATCCGCCTCGTCTTTCGGCTTTCCGAGTATTTTCCCATCCAGCACCACGACCGTATCTGCGCCGATGACGAGCATCGCTTTCCGCGCTTCTTTGCTTTCCCGGATATCTTCCGACACATGGCTTGCTTTCTCCAATGCCAGCTCTTTAACGATCGCTTCCGGCTCTTTCGCCGTGTAAATCTCTTCCCTGCTGCTTATCTTTACCTCAAATTCTATCCCGATCTGTTCCAGCAGTTCCCGCCGTCTCGGGGACGCCGATCCTAAAATAATTTTTTTCATAGATTTCTCCCGTCACTGCATCATTCTACTTCTTTTATCAGAACCGCACGGCACGGCGATCCCTCCACGCCTGCCAGCTTGAGCGGCTGTGCGCACAGGAAATAATCACCCGGTTCAACTCCGTCGAGACAAAGTCCCTCGATCAGCGCCATATCCGCCCCGAGCAAAATCTCATGCACGCCTTTTGTATCCCCGTCCGGACCTACGGTCTGCCGTTCCACTCCTAAAAGTCCGATTCCCGCATCGGCAAATACCTGTGCCGTTTCCTCCTGAAATACACAACGATTTCCTTTGAGAAGTATCTTTTTTTCTTTTCCGCAGATCAATGCCCGCGCAGTTTTTGCATCCAGCATTCCATCATACTCCACAACGCTGCACATTCCCATCACCTGAGAGAGTTCCAGCTCATCGATCGTGCGTCCTCCCTCCACAAAATGCCTCGGCGCATCCATATGTGTCGCATTATGTGCGCATAACTTCAAATATGTTAAATTAGACGAATCTCCGTTCTTGATCTGTTTCAGCCATTCATGCTCCGGCACCGGATCTCCCGGGTACACCGGCGTACTGAACAATTCTCTTGTAATATCGTAAAATTTCATTTCCTGTGTTCCTCCCATACTTTTTCAAGACATTTCGGATCTTCCAGTAATTTTGCGCATCCCAGCGCCATACATTCCGCCGCATAAAGCATTCCCTTTGTACCGATACTCATTCCTGCCTGCGCCGTTGCCGCCCAATGATGCAGCGGCGTCCCCTTACACATTGCCGCCGCGCTCAGCATCACGGTCGGCACTGTATGGCTGACATCCGACACATCCGTACCGATCGCGAGCCGTACCGGTTCCGCCTCCAGCGGTTCCAGCCCGGTAAAATAAACGCCGTCGTTGGCAAGCCCGGCTTCCTTGCTGATCTTCGCCGCAAATTCCAGTTCTTCCCCGGTATATTCCGGGACAGGCACTTCCTCCATCGCATGGTAAAATGTTTCGGCAAGCGTCCGGTTCACTTTCATCTCCTTGTTCTTCGTCACGCGCTCGATCTCCACCCGGGTTCCGGTCATGATCGCCGCTCCGCGGGCACAATCGTCCACACGGCTCGACGCATCTTCGGTGCGCTCCCATTTGGAAGAGCGGATAAAATAATTCGTCGCCGCATGATCCGGCACGATATTCGCCGGACCGTCTGTATTCGTATAAGTATAGTGCATCCGCACATCGTCCGCCACATGTTCCCGCAAATAATTCACGCCCACATTCATCAGTTCCGCCGCATCCAGCGCGCTCCGCCCCAGCTCGGGATGCTTTGACGCATGCGCCGCCGTCCCGTAGAACCGATAGTTCTTGATGTCCTGCGCCTGCCAGATATCGTAGCTGACCCGGTTCCGGTCAAACGGATGCCACGTCACCGCCACGTCCAGATCATCAAACACTCCGGCTTCGTTCATCCGGATCTTTCCGACCACGATCTCTTCCGCCGGACAGCCGTAAACCCGGATCGTTCCCGGAATCCGCTCTTTTTCCATCCACGCTTTCAATGCTCCTGCCGCTCCGGCGCAAGCCGTTCCGAGCAGATTGTGCCCGCATCCGTGACCTGCCTCCCCGGTCGGCGCATGTGTCGCAGTTACTTCCTGTCCCAGTCCCGGAAGCGCATCGTATTCCGCAAGAAATCCGATCACCGGACGTCCGCTTCCCCATTGTGCGGCAAACGCCGTCTCAAATCCGGCAAGCTCCCACTGTACCGAGAATCCCATCTGTTCCAGACATCCGGCAAGAGCGCGGGATGACGCTTTCTCTTTCAAAGAAACTTCCGGATGACAGAAAATAAAATCCGCCGTGTCCAGAAGTTTTCCCTCATATTCTTTCATCCATTTTCCGATCATCTCTGCTGCAAGTGTTCCCATCATGATTCCTCCAATCTCTATACATCTTTATAACACAATCCCCCGGATTTCTCAATCGGAGAGCCGGATTTCTGCCCTTTTCGCATCCCATTTTCGAAAGACCGGAACAAAATTTTCCGTATTTCATTCAAAAATGTGGTTTTATGTGGTTTTTGTCTTTCGCTTTTGTGGTTTCGTGCTCATTTTTTCCAACATAACATTGCTATTTCCTTGGTTTTAATATATAATAGGGAGTAAGAGATGCCTGACGGACTGCTCCGCGCATTCCGTTCCCGCAATCCGGCATCTGACCTATATCGAACATACGGCAGAATCCAACAAAGAGGGAGTAAAAAGCATGAAAAGATCAAAACGAATCGAGACCCTGGACAAGCGACCTGTCAATCTGGACGGCTACATCAATGAATGGCCGGAGATGGGGTTTGCCGCCATGTCCAGTCCTTATGATCCGGAACCGTCCGTGCGGGTCGAAAACGGAAAAATCGTAGAACTTGACGGAAAAAAGAGAGAAGATTTTGACTTTATCGACCAGTTTATCGCCGATTACGCGATCAACATCGAGCTGGCAGAACGTTCCATGAGCGTCCCGGCTTTAGACATTGCGCGGATGATCGTGGACATCCACGTTTCCAGAAAGGAAATCCTCACCCTGATCTCCGGTATCACCCCGGCGCGCATGACCGAAGTGATCAACCATCTCAATGTCGTGGAACTGATGATGGGGATGCAGAAAATGCGTGCAAGAAAGACGCCCGGAAATCAGGCGCACATCACCAACTTAAAAGATGATCCGGTGCAGATCGCAGCCGACGCGGCAGAGGGCGCGCTCCGTGGATTTGCCGAGGAAGAGACGACCATGGGCGTAGCACGGTATGCGCCGCTTAGTTCGATCGCGCTGCTGATCGGTTCGCAAGCCGGACGTCCGGGCGTACTGACCCAGTGCTCCGCCGAGGAAGCGACCGAATTGGAGCTCGGGATCCGCGGTCTGACGACCTATGCCGAGACCCTTTCTGTCTACGGTACGGAAAAAGTATTCATCGACGGAGACGACACACCGTATTCCAAGGCATTTTTAAATTCCGCGTATGCATCCAGAGGTCTGAAGGTCCGTTTCACCTCCGGTTCCGGTTCCGAAGTTCTGATGGGCAACAGCGAGAAGAAATCCATGCTCTATCTCGAATGCCGCTGTCTCTATGCGACAAAAGGCGCGGGAAGCCAGGGCATCCAGAACGGTTCCGTAAGCTGTATCGGCGTGCCGGGCGCAGTACCGGGCGGAATCCGCGAAGTCATCGGAGAGAATCTCGTCGCAGCGCTGTTAGGATTGGAATGCGCTTCTTCCAACGACCAGAGCTTCTCCAATTCCGATATGCGCAGGACTGCGCGCACGATGCTGCAGTTTCTGCCGGGTACGGATTTCATTTTCTCGGGATATGCCGCAGAACCGAACTACGACAACATGTTCGCGGGTTCTAACTTTGATGCGGAAGATTTTGACGATTACAATGTATTGCAGAGAGATATGCAGGTGGACGGCGGTCTCCGTCCGGTTACGGAGGAGGAAGTGATCCGCGTCCGCCGCAAAGCCGGAAAAGCCGTGCAGGCTGTCTTCCGTCAGCTGGGACTTTCCCCGATCTCGGACGAGCAGGTGGAAGCCGTGACTTACGCGCACGGCAGCAAAGACACCCTGCCCCGCGACGTCACCGCCGATCTGATGGCCGCGGAGGACGTACTCAAACGCGGCATCACGGGCGTGGACATTGTCAAAGCACTTGCCGAGACCGGATACGAAGACCTCGCCGAGAGTGTATTGAACATGTTAAAGCAGCGCGTCGTCGGCGACTATATGCAGACTTCCGCGATTCTGGACCGCGACTTCCACGTTCTCTCCGGCGTCAACACACCGAACGACTACATGGGACCGGGAACCGGCTATCGTGTAGAGGGAGAACGCTGGGAAGAGATCAAGCGGATCCCGCACATCATCAACCCGCAGGATATATAGGAGGAGCCCGATTATGCAGATCAGTGAAGATTTAATCAAACAGATAACCAATGCCGTTATGACCGAAATGCAGCGGCGCAGTGAAGATCCATGCGTCAGCTCTTCGGACTGTGCATCCACTGCCGCTTCCGCCCCGGTTCCGTCCATGGCGGGAAGAGACCGCATCAACCCGGAAAAGACTGACTACTCCGGATATCCAAAAGCCGCGCAGGGAAGCGATCCGAAAGAAGTCGTGATCGGAGTCGGCGCCGCATTTCAGCGTGAGATCAAAAAGACCATCTGCGGGATCCCGTTGGACGACGTACTCACCAATGTCAAAGCCGGCATCGAAGAAGAGGGGATGAACGCCCGCGTGGTCAAGATCCTCGACACCTCGGACGTCTGCTTTATGGCGCTGGAAGCTGCCAAACTGTCCGGTTCCGGAATCGGCATCGGGATTCAGTCCAAAGGAACGACCGTCATTCACCAGAGAGACCTCTATCCGCTCTCCAATCTGGAATTGTTTCCGCAGGCGCCGCTGATGGACCTCGCTACTTACCGAAAGATCGGACAGAACGCCGCCAAATATGTCAAAGGCGAACAGGTTGTGCCGATCCCTTGTACGAACGATCCGATGTCCCGTCCGAAATATCAGGTCAAAGCCGCCCTGATGCACATTGCGGAGACGGAACAATTGGATCCGGAAAACGGCAATATCGAATGGGAGGGAAAATAAGATGCAGTATCCTTTAGGCGAACACGAAAAAGAACGGATCACTTCCAAGACCGGAATGAAACTGACCGATATCACACTCGATGAAGTGATGAAGAACCACATTTCCGCCGATGACATCAAGATTTCCCGGGAAATGTTAAAGGCACAGGGACAAGTTGCCAAAGAAGCCGGAAACGATCCGATGGAAAAGAATTTTGAGCGCGCCGCTGAGTTAGTCGACGTGCCCGACGAAGTCATTTTGAAAATGTACGACAAACTCCGCCCGAACCGTTCTACCAAGCTGGAACTGGTCATGATGGCGCAGGAACTTCTGGAAAAATACAATGCAAAGAACTGTGCGAAACTCGTAATGGAAGCAGCCGAAGTGTATGAAAAGAGAGGGATCTTACGTTGAGTTATATTGCCGGAATCGATATCGGAAATTCAACAACTGAAGTATGTGTCGGAGAAGTCGGCGCTGCCGGGACCGTTCATTTCCTGACGAGCGCTTCCTGCCCGACCACCGGGACAAAGGGAACCCCTGCCAATGTGCATGGGATCAAAGCCGCGCTGAAGCAGGCGATGGCACAGATCGGTCAGGAGATCGACGCGCTTTCCTGCATCCGTCTCAACGAGGCCGCGCCGGTCATCGGCGATACCGCGATGGAGACGCTGACCGAGACGATCATCACCGATTCATCGATGATCGGGCACAATCCCTCCACCCCCGCCGGAGCCGGACAGGCTGTGGGAAAGATTCTTCTTCTGGAGGATCTCTCCCGTGCCGAGCGCGGCGTTCCGTATATCGTTGCCGCATCCGCTACATATACATATGAAGAAATCGCAGCAAAGATCAACGCCGTGTCCGATGAAATCACCATTACCGGCGTGATCCTCCAGGCGGACGAAGCGGTTCTTGTTGAGAACCGTCTGAACAAGAAACTGCCGATCGTCGACGAGGTGGCGCGGATCGACAAACTGCCGAACGGCGTATCCGCCGCCATCGAAGTGGCGTTGCCGGGACAGACGGTCCGGATGCTCTCCAATCCATACGGGATCGCGACCCTGCTTGGGCTGAATGCCGAAGAGACGCGCACAGTCACACCGATCGCCAAAAGCCTGATCGGAAAACGAAGCGCCGTTGTGTTGAAGACGCCGGGCGGCGACGTCCATGAAAATATCCTCCCTGCCGGGGAACTTTATTTCCATGCAGGAGCCGTAACCTCGGTCAATCTGGACGAGGGCGCGGAAAAGATCATGCAGGCGCTTGCAGATGCCGGAGATATTCAGGACATCAGCGGACAGCCCGATACCAATGTCGGAAACATGTTAAACCGCATCCGCAAAGGAATGAGCGAACTGGATCCGACTGCGGATGCCGATGTGCGTATTACCGATCTGCTGGCAGTGGACACGCTTGCGCCGGTTCTGATCTCCGGTGCGCTGGCCGGGGAAACCTGTCTGGAAAAAGCCGTCGGCATTGCAGCGATGGTAAAAACCCAAAAACTTCCGATGCAGGAAATCGCGGACCGGCTCCGCGCAGAACTCGGAGTCGCCGTCACGGTTGCGGGTGTGGAAGCAGTCATGGCAAGCCTTGGCGCGCTGACAACCCCGGGAACCAAACTTCCTCTGGCAATCCTCGATATGGGCGGAGGCTCTACCGATGCCGCCGTCATTTCCGAGACCGGAGAAGTCACGATGACCCATCAGGCAGGCGCGGGCGAACTTGTTTCCATGCTGATCGAGACCGAACTCGGACTGGGCGACCGCCATATGGCAGAGCAGATCAAAAAATATCCGCTCGCCAAAGTGGAAAGTCTGTTCCATATGCGCATGGAAAACGGACAGATGACATTTGTGGAAGATTCCATCGATCCCCGGTTCTACGGACGGGTCGTATTGCTCGCCGAAGACGGGCTGATCCGTATCGAGCAGGATATTCCGATGGAAAAAATCGCGGCAGTGCGCCGTGAAGCAAAACGAAAAGTATTTGTGACCAATGCATTCCGCGCACTGAAAAAAGTCGCGCCCGGTCACGATCTCCGCAAGATTTCCAACGTCGTACTCGTGGGCGGATCGGCGGAAGATTTCGAGATCCCGGAAATGCTGATGGAAGAATTTGCCGGATACCGGATCGTCTGCGGACGCGGAAACATCCGGGGCAGCGAGGGACCGCGCAACGCCGTTGCGACCGGACTCGTGCTTTCATATATAGGAGAACAGAAATGATCGTTAAAAAACCTGCCATTTTCATCTATACATCGGAACCGGACAGAGAAATCCTACGGGAAATCTGTGCCGGAATAGAAGAAGAGGGTGTTTTCTATGAGATCAAAGAGCAAACTCTTGTTCCTAAGGACGCCCGCAGTACTGCCGCCCGTTTTGCCTGGCAGGCAGCGCAGGATTCGATGCTCGGCTCCGGGATCGGCGTCAGCCAAAGAGACGCCGCCTTGCAGATGCGCGGACTTTCCGTCGACCGCAGCGTTGAATCCTATCATGTACCGACTCAGGCGCAGTGCCGGAAACTTGGCGCCAACAGCGCCCGGGCGATCAAAAAAATGCCTTTTAAATAGTATACGTTTCATATAACATAAAAACCAACCGATTTCATAAGGGGAGTCAATCAAAAATGAGTATTTATACCAAACGTGGAGACAGCGGAACAACGTCGCTGATGAACGGCATCAGCGTTTCCAAATCCGACGACCGCATCGAACTGCTGGGAACGATCGACGAATTGAACAGCGCGCTCGGACTTGCAAAAGTCATCAGCGAAGACAGTCTCAAAGAACATTTATCCCATATTCAAAGGCAGCTCATGCAGATCATGGCAGGGATCGCCGATCCCCGGAATCTGGACTACCGATGCCCGAAAGAGGAGATCCTCGCACTGGAAGAGGGGATCGACCATATGGAAGCCTCGTTCCCCCGCGCGAAAGAATTTGTGCTGTACGGCGGATGTGAACTTTCCGCCAGACTGGATATGGCGCGCGCCATTGCAAGACGCGCCGAACGTCGTTTCCGAAAAGTCGCGCAGTACTACGGCGCAGACAATAAGGCGATGCAATATTTAAACCGCCTGTCCGACTATCTGTATGTAGCGGCACGGTACAGCGACTATCTGACCTCATCCAATCCGGAAGAAGCGATCCGGCAGGAAGTCATTCGGAATGTGATGAGAGAAACGAAAGCCGCACGGTAAACTCCTGCGCGTTTTCCGAGCAAAGCATTCTGCCGCCGAGAAGCGCCATCATTTTTTCCACACTTTTTAATCCGATGTGGTTGCTTTCAATATCGGCGCTTACTTTTTTCACTTTATTTTTCAGCTGGATTTTCAGTTCTCCCTCCTCGATCGTAAGGGAAAGTGAGACTGGGACTGCTTTTTCACCATATTTTAAAATGTTGGAGAATAAATTATTGAAGATCCGTTTCAGCATCGTCTCATCTCCTGCAAACGAAAGCGTGCAGTCCGGACATCTTTCTTCGACGGAACACCGAAATCCGGCAAGCTGGATAAAATCACAATTTTCCCAAAGACATTCCCGGAAAAATGTATACGGAACGGGAACGGTCTTTGGGATTTCTATTTCTTCAAATACGAGCGCATATTCAAACATCCGGTCTGTCAGTTCTTTGATATCTTTTGTCTTTTGCAGGCACCGATCCAGATACTCGTCCTGCATATCCGGCATTTTCCCTAATTTTAAGACTTCCAGATACCCGTTCAGGATCGTAAGCGGCGTCCGCAGGTCGTGGGACATCGCGGTGATCAGATCCTGATTCGCCTGCCGGCTCTCTTGCTCCTGCCTGAGCGTATCGTTCAATGTGATCCGGAGTTTGTCCAGTTCCGACGACAAAATTCCGATCTCATCTCCGCCGTATTTCGGCGTAGGCGTTGTCAGATCTCCGGAAGCCATCTGCAGGATACTCGTCTCGATCTGTGAAACCTGCTTCATTTTCCGGGAAATGAAGTATAAGATCACGATCAAAAACAGCATACCCGACAGCAGAACACAAAAAACCGCATACGGATAAAGAAATCCGATATTGTGATAGTAGAAGATCATAACATTTGCTTTTCCGTTACGAAATTCCAGATTCAGTTCTCTGTATCCCTCTCCGACGCCGCCTGTAAGCTGATAACCAAGATCAAAAAATGCCCGGAAAAGACTGTCGTCCATGATCTTTGCCCATTTTCCTGCGCGAAAAGTCCCATCGCTTCCATAGATATAGAGACTTGTATAATCATCGGCAAGTTCTAAAAACGGCTGGATCTTCTCAATGGCTTCAGTATCCTCTTCCGATTTTGGAACATCATATTTCGGCGCTTCCTCTACGAGAAGATCAAAAAAATCATAATCGCCATGGGGAGAAGCCAGATGAAAAACCGGTTTTAAAAATTCGTATACATTCCATTTCTTATACCACATAAACTCAAACAACGTAACGCTGACGATCCCCGTAAGGATCAAAAGTCCCGCAAACTTCGTGCGTATCTTTACATTTTTCAGTCTCTCAGTCACATCGGTACCCCTTTCCCCATACTGTTTTGATCACCCCCGGCTTATTCGCGTCGTCCTCGATCTTCTTTCGCAGATTCCGGATATGCACCATCACGGTATTGTTGGCTCCGTAATAATATGGTTCTTCCCAGATTGCTTCATAGAGTCGTTCGGCTGAAAAAATCTGCCCCCGATTCTTCAGAAAAAGTAAAAGGATCCGGTATTCGGTGTCGGTAAGTTCGATGGAAATCCCGTTTTTCGTGACCTGTCCGACCGATTCGTCGATCTTTAACTGCTGGTACTGTAAGGTACGGGATCTGTCGTCTGTCTCTTCTTTTCCTTTATATACATGATAACGGCGGATCAAAGCTTTTACACGGTTCAGCAATTCATTATAAGAAAACGGTTTCGGAAGATAATCGTCTCCCCCGCTTGAAAATCCCAGCGTCTTGTCGCTGTCCTTTGTTCTGGCGCTCAAAAACAAGATCGGCGCATTGCTCATTTTGCGGATTTCCAGACACGTCTGATAGCCGTTCATCCCCGGCATCATAATATCCAGAATGATCAGGTCAAATTCCCGCTCTTGTAACAGTTCCAGCGCCGTCATGCCGTCTTTCGCCTGCACCGCCTGAAATCCCTCGCCCGTCAGTAATATCTCTATGATCTCCCGGATCTCCTGATTGTCGTCCACGATCAAAATTGTCGAATTCTCCATCATACTTCCTCCTGCCATCTTCCGTCGTTGTCTGCTCTTTATTATAACAAATATCCTGCCCGCTGAACGCAAACTTAAGGATTCTTAAAGTTTCATTTTGGGTAAACTTAAGATATGTTTGTTAGACTACTCAAAGCGAGGTGAGAAAAATGCAATATGAAATGATCCGTTACCTGATCGGCGGAATCGGTACAACACTTGTCAATCTCTCTATATTCGGCATTCTGCGATATGGTCTGGACATGAGAATGCAGGCGGCGAACATCCTCTCGATCATCGCCGCGATCTTATTCGCATTTATCGTGAATAAAAAATTTGTATTCCGCGCAGACGACTCCGGATCAGTGTGGAAAGAATTTCTGCGGTTTACAGGAATGCGCGGAGTCTCTCTTGCCGTGGAAGTATTCGGAATGCAGATATTGACCATGTTGTCTGTCCCGGATATCGCGGCGAAGATTTTGCTGCAGGCTGTGATCATCGCTATGAATTATGTGATAAGTAAATGTTATGTGTTCAAAGGAGGACATCTCAATGAAGAAAATAACCGTGATCGTACCATGTCTGAATGAGGAAGACGCGCTTCCCATTTATTATAAAGAAATGTCAAAGATCATGAAACAAATGAAAGAGACTGAAATCGAATTGTTATTCGTCGACGACGGTTCCACAGACCGGACGCTTTCGGTCATGAAAGATCTGCATGAGCTGGACGGAAGATGCCATTATCTGTCTTTCTCAAGAAATTTCGGAAAAGAAGCGGCGATTTATGCCGGACTTCAAAATGCCGACGGAGATTATGTGGCGATCATGGATGTGGATCTGCAGGATCCCCCGGCGCTTCTGCCGAAAATGTATCGCATTTTGGAAGAAGAAGGCTATGACAGCGTTGCCACAAAACGATCCACGAGAACCGGAGAGCCGAAAATCCGCTCCTTTTTGTCGAAGAGTTTCTATAACGTGATCAACCGGCTCTCCAAAACCGAGATCGTAAACGGTGCGAGAGATTACCGCCTGATGAAACGGAACATGGTGGACGCCGTGCTTTCTATGAGCGAATACAACCGTTTTTCAAAAGGTATTTTTGAATGGGTCGGATTCCGCACAAAATGGCTGGAATTTGAAAATCATGAACGTTCCGCCGGAGAAACAAAATGGTCGATGAAGAAATTATTTTGTTATTCTCTGGAGGGGATCACCGGTTTCTCCGTGGCGCCGCTTTCCTTTGCCTCGGTCATGGGAATTGCATTTTGTATTCTCTCCTTTCTTATGATCGGCGTGATCATTTTTCGTACGCTGATCTGGGGAGATCCGGTTTCCGGCTGGCCGTCTCTTGCGTGCATCATCTTTTTTGTCGGAGGGATCCAGCTTCTTTGCACCGGGATCGTCGGGCAATATCTCTCCAAAACTTATCTGGAGACAAAACACCGCCCGATCTATATTATAAAAGACAGCAGTGAAGAAGAGAAAGGAGCCGCGCATGTTCGGGAAAGTATTTGGAGCAAATGTGGACTGGATCAGTCAGCATAGCGTGCTGCCGGAATATTTCAGACAGCAGTTTTATGACACAGGGCAGCTCTTCCCTGAATTTGCGGCAAATATCGGCGGTGGACAGAATATTTACAACTTTTCCTATTACGGACTTTACAGTCCGCTGATCCTGCCGTCCTACTTCCTGCCCTTTTTTAAAATGAGCGACTATATGATCGCGGTCAGTCTCCTCTGCCTGCTCGCGGACGTCCTGCTTTTTTTTAAATGGCTCCGCCAAAATGACGTCTCGAAAGGCAATGCCTGCCTGACTTCGCTTTTATTCCTTTTATCGGGGCCTTTGATCTTTCATTCCTACAATCAGATCATGTTTGTCAATTATATGCCGTTTCTTCTCCTCGGACTGCTCGGAGTCGACCGGTATTTTTACCGAAAAAAGAGCGGTTTGTTTACGGTCAGTGTTTTTCTTATGATCATGACCAGTTTTTATTTCAGTATCAGTGGGATCCTCGTTCTGGTACTTTATGGGATTTACCGTTATTTGACGGTGCAAGCGTCTCCCGCAGACAGAACGCTACCGCAATCACAGGCTTATTCCTCTCAAAAAATGACGTGCCGCAATTTTTTACCGGACGGAATCAAGTTCTGTCTGCCGATTCTGAGCGCCGTGCTGATGAGTGGATTTCTCCTCGTACCGACGGCGCTGACGCTGATACAGGGAACTCGGTCACAGAGGACTCAGACAGAAGAAACGGCGCTCTCATTTGCGTCTTTATTTCTTCCCGACTCCGACCTGTTGCGCGTTCTCTACCATCCGTACGGCATCGGACTTACCACACTTGTGATCACGGTACTTCTGACCGGACTTACTTACCGTACATGGCGGGAAAAATACATCCATATTGTCTGTATCCTTGTGATCTCGATCCCGTTCTTTCTATATATATTGAACGGTGGTCTCTATATCCGCGAAAAAGTACTGATCCCGATGATTCCGCTTCTTTGTTATCTGACCGCAATCTATCTGGAAAAACAAAGAAACCTGGAGATCCCGTTTTTTCAAGGGGTCGTTCCTTATGTAATAACGCTTGGAATCGTATCGTTTGGACAGCTCAACGAAAATAAGCAGTCGCTTCGCTGTTTTCTCATTGCGGATGCGATAGTGATGTTGTTGTGCGCCCTCTTTTTCTATTGGAAACACATAGAAAAACTGATCGTTATCATTCCGATCGGCTTTCTGATTTTGTTCGGAACTGTCTACCAGATCCGGGCGGATCATATGTTGGATGCGGCTTTTTATCATCAGGTAACAGATGAAAACATCAAAAAGACAGTGGAACAGATATTGAACAACGAACATGGATTTTACCGGACGGAACAGCTTGGAACGGATACGGAAAATGCGGTCAATTTAAACCGTATCTGGTCAACGGATCAATATAGTTCCTCGCTCTATTCCTCCGCCTGCAACAAAGATTATCAGAATTTCCGTCAAAATATATTCGGTGTCGATCAGCCCTACCGCAATCTCCTGATGCAGGCACAGGCAAAAAATCCTGTTTTTCAAAATCTGATGGGTGTGAAATATGTGCTCTCTGCTGAACCGGTTGCGGGATATGAAAAAGTCACAGCCCACAACGCGAAAAAAAACGCAGTGAACATCTACGAAAACAAAGATGCTCTTCCGATCGTCTACACAACTCGTCGGACTATTTCACAGACAGAATATGAAAAGCTTCCGTTCCCGTACAATCAGACTGCATTTTTATCTTACGCGGTGACCAAAAACGATCCGGATGTCACTGCAGAAGATCTGATACAGGAACAGGCGGCACATATACAGACTCTTGCTTTGCCACTGGAGCCCAAGATCCAAACAAAGAAAAACATCCGGAAAAATATTTCCATTCCACAAGCGCAAGATGGGGATATCCTGTTCCTGCAGTTTCGTGTAAAAAATCTGAAGCCATCCCGGGATGTGTCCGTGTGGGTCGAGGGAATCCGCAATAAATTAACTTCCGAAGAGCATATTTATTACAATGAAAACGAGCTGTTTACCTACGCAGTTCCATTACAGGAGGGGCAGGACTCCATCCGGATCGTCTGGGGCGGCGGCTCCTATAAGATTTCCGATCTGCAAAGTTATATGTGGCATCCCGGAAATAATACAGATGAAATCGGTAGAGAAATTCTTTGTGAGGGTGAATTTTCCCCGGATGAAGAAAAGACAAAGGGAAACGTGATCGCCGGTACAATAAATACAGAAAGCAGCGGATATTTGATCACTTCCATTCCATATGATAAAAACTTTGAAGTATATATCGACGGGCAGCTTATAGAAAATGAAAAAGTAAACACCGCGTTTCTCGGGGTGTCATTGGACAGAGTATCGTCGGAAAAAGTATCATCTCAAACAATCGCTCCAGAACCAACACCGTCGGAGAACGAAACGCACGACGTTCGGATCGTGTATCATGCCCCCGGATTGAAAATCGGGAAGATACTGTCGGTTCTGGGCATCCTGCTCTGGATCGGGATCAGCCGAAGCAGGAGAGTTACATTTTCCCGCGCTTGAAATTGCCACAGGACAAGATACGCCTGTTGGAGTATGAGAGAAAGGGCACAGCTTACGGATCCCGTCGGCTGTGCCCTACTTTCCATTATTTTTCCTCAGCAAAAAATATTTCTTTCTCTTCCTATTCTCCGCAGTGATGTCCGCATCCGTCTCCATGATGACCGCAGTCTCCGCCCTCATGATCGTGATGCTCATGATGGCTGCATACGGTATCCGGATCGTAGTTCAATGTTCCGGCGATAAAAGATTCTACCTGTGCATCTGCGTCTCCCTGTGCGCCCGGGTAAAGCCGGATGTTCGCTTCCGCAAGTGCATTTCTGGCACCGCCGCCGATTCCTCCGCAGATCAGTACGTCCACACCGCCATTGAACAAGAATCCTGCCAACGCGCCATGTCCCTGTCCCTCTGTGTCAACGATCTCGGATTTTACGATCTTTCCGTCTTCCACTTCGTATACTTTAAACTGTTTTGTGTGTCCAAAATGCTGAAATATCTGTCCGTTTTCATACGTTACCGCAATTTTCATGATCTGATTCTCCTTTTTCTTATTTTCTGTCTCGCATATGCTTTTTTGACGCTCTCTCCCATATTCTTTGCAGTCTTCACAACTGCCGGGAGTGCTACACAAAATGTAATCTCCGCCGTCGATCTGAAGAGGGATCCCCTCGATCAGAAACCGCGCCAGCTTCTTTCTGGCTCCCGCGTAGATCATCTGCACCGTCGCTCTGCTCACCTGCATGCGCGCCGCACACGCTTCCTGTGTAAATGCCAGATGGTCGATCAGACGGATCGTCTCATATTCTTCCACGGTCATCGTAATTCCATGCTCTTTTTCCGCTCCTGCCGCATAGAAATGAATACTCTTCGGCATACGGCATACCCGTCTTTTCTTCTCGGCTCTCGGCATCCTTGCTCCTCCCTGTCTGAAAATAAACCACCAAATAATGCATCAAAAAGCGACATCGTTATTGGCATATGCTAACTTTATTTTTATAATACTCCTGTTATTAGCATATGTCAATAATAAAAATCATTTTCTTCTTCCCGTTCTTCTTTCCACCAACATAGTGTCAATGTACAAGGGAAAATACGTCCCCCTTGTACACTGACGCTATACATGCAGACGCACAGCAAAAACAGACCGTAAGACTTTGATCTTCTCAAAATCTTACGATCTGCCTTAAGTTTCTTTATTTTGTCGGTCCATCGTATTCACGGATGATCTGTCTCACCGGATAGATAAATGTCGGTGAAACGGACAGTTCGTCTACGCCCATTGCCAGAAAGCGCTCGGTCAGTTCCATATCTGCACCCAGTTCTCCGCAGATTCCTGCCCAGATCCCTGCCTTATGCGCGTTATCTACAACCATCTCGATCATACGCAGTACCGCCTCATGATGCGGATCATAGAACTCGTCCAGCTTTGCGTTCTGACGGTCGATCGCCAATGTATACTGTGTCAGGTCATTGGTTCCGATACTGAAGAAATCAACTTCTTTCGCGAGCAGATCGCTGATCATAGCTGCTGCCGGCGTCTCGATCATGATACCCTGCTCCACATTGCCGTATGCGATGCCGGCGTCGTCGAGTTCTTTCTTCACATCCTCCATGATTGCTTTGATCTGCCGCACTTCCTCGACAGAAATGATCATCGGATACATCACCGCGATGTTTCCATATGCGCTTGCACGCAAAAGCGCCCGAAGCTGCGTCTTAAAGATCTCCGGTCTTGTCAGACAGATACGGATCGCCCGAAGTCCCATCGCCGGATTCTCTTCCTTATCCAGATCAAAATAATCAACCTGTTTATCTGCACCGATGTCAAGCGTACGGATAATGACTTTTTTTCCCGCCATTGTCTCCGCTACCATCTTATAAGCCTTAAACTGTTCATCTTCTGTCGGATAAGTCTCGCTTTCCAAATACAGAAATTCGCTCCGGAACAGACCGATTCCGCCGGCGTCATTGCTCATCGCTGCCGGAAGATCGGACACAGAACCGATATTGGCAAACAATTTGATCGCCTTTCCGCCCTTTGTGACCGTCGGTTTTCCTTTTTGCTCTGCAAGAAGACGTCTGTGTGCCTCCTGCTCTTCTTTTTTTGCCTGATATTTTTCCAAAATCTCCGGTTCCGGATCAATATAAAATTCTCCGCTGAATCCGTCGATCACTGCCATTTTCCCATTCCATTCTTCCTGAATGTCTATCTGGATCAGTGCCGGAATATTCATCGTTCTTGCCAGGATCGCAGTGTGGGAATTGGAAGAGCCAAGCTTCGTCACAAATCCAAGAAGTTTGCTCTTATCAAACTGAACGGTCTCGCTCGGCGCCAGATCTTCCGCCACGATGATCGACGGCTCGTCCCAGCTCTTCGCCTCTCCGATCCCCATCAGGACATCGATCACCCGCTCGGAAATATCTTTCATGTCAACAGCTCTCGCCTGAAAATATTCATCTTCCATCGCCGCGAACATCGCCGCAAAATTATCTCCCGTTGTTGCGACGGCATATTCTGCATTTACCATCTGTGTCTCAATGATACTTTTTACCGAATCATTGTAATCATCATCTTCCAGCATCATCTGATGTACTTCAAAAATCTGCGCGCCGGATTCGCCAACTTCTTTGAGCGCTTTCTCATAAAGCTCTCCCAACTGTTCTTTTGCCGTCTCGCACGCATCTTCGTAACGTTTGATCTCCGCCGCGGCATCCTCGATCTTTTTACGTTTTACCTGTTTCTGTTCTTTTGTAAAAAAGTAAACCGGTCCGATCGCAATTCCGCCGAAAATGGATTTTCCCTGAATGACTTCCATTGCCTCTCTCCTGTTCCTCTGCTAAATGAAATTATAAAAACGAAATTATAAATTCTCTTTGAAGAATGCTTCCATCTCTGCTGCAGCAGCTTCCTCGTCTCCGCCCTCTACGGTTACTTCTACTTCCATATCTTTCTTTACGCCCATGCCCATGATCGCCATCAGTTTTGTAGCGTCCGCGCTTTTTCCGTTGCAGGATACCGTCACTGTCACGTCTGCGCCTTTCATCTCTTTTGCTTTCTTTGCAAGAAGTCCTGCCGGTCTTGCGTGAAGTCCTACCTCGTCTGTGATCACATACTTAAACTGTTTCATTTGATTTTCCTCCTTTAATTATCTTAAAATATCCTGTTTATGCTTCCATCGCCTGCTGCAATACAGCTTCCGCATCCATCCTTGCAAAGGTCTCCGGTTCGATCAGCGCGACCCGTACACCTGCCGGACAAAGCTTCTGCTTCATCTCTTCCAACCGAAACGAAACCTGCGGTCCGAGAAGCAAAACGTCCGTCGGTTTGTCATAACGTGTAAAAGCAAGTTCCGACATCGCGCAGATCTCTGCTTCGATCCCGCGCTCCTTTGCCGTCCGCTTCATCTTATTTACAAGAAGATTCGTTGACAGTCCGCTCATACAGATCAGTACAATCCGTTTCATCTTGCCGCCCCTTTCCAAGCCCTCGCAGCTTAGGTTTATAGTAACATATTTCCCACTGCATCTCCAGCCCAAAAAAGGGCACATTCAATCTGGCAAAAATTATAACTCCTCATTTCCTCAGCATCCGCAAAAACGTATCATAGTCCGGATGTTCCACGAGATACCTGATATCCCCCGGACGCAGGATCAGATCTGTCGTCGCCTCATAGAATTTCTCCAGTTTCGGATCTTCCTCGCTTCCGACCACGGTCAGGATCACAACCTGTACTTCATTCCGTGACCACCATACCGGTTTTTGAAGCACTGCCACCGCAGCGAACGTCCGCGCGCTGTATACCTGATCCGGATGGGGAATCGCCACCAGACCGCCGTAATCTGTCGGTGAAATCTGCTCTCTCCGGATCACCGATCCATAAAAATCTTCCGGAAGCCCCTGCTTCTCCCGTACACATTCACACAGATTGTTCAACACTTCCTCCCGGCTTTCTCCGGCAATGCCCGGGAAAAACAACGCTCTTTGATAATATTCGTCCAGACAATCCCTGCTCTCACGCTCAAACAATCCCCGAACCGCAGCCACATCCCCCTCTTTCAAAAAGGAACTGACTTCCAATACCGGAACAGGCACAGGCATTTCCAGCGGGACCGTCGTAAATACATAATCTACTTTTGCAAAATCGAACCCTGCCAGTTCATACCGGTTGCACACATAAATCTGATCGATATTCTCCCGGAACTCCCGGCTGTATTTATATTTTAACAGCTGGGAACTGCTCGCCCCTGACGCGCACACGATCAAAATCGAAAACTTCCGTTTCGCCGCTTCCCGCTGTTCCAATGCCAGTTCAAAAATCTCTGCCAGTTCTCCGATCTCATCATCGGAAATCTCCGCCTTAAAATATTCCCGCAAGATCCCCGCTGCCTGCGACGCGATCGTATACGCAAAGATGTAATGCTCTTTGATCTCTGAGAGCATGGGATTATGCAGCCCGATCTGATAGCGCATCCGGATCGCAAACGGGATCATATGTCGCAAAAGCGCCCGTCGAAGCTCCCGGTTTCCACGCAGATCCACACCGAATTCCTGATTCACCATATCGAGCATCCGGTCGATCAGCCGCTCCATCTCACGGTTCGTTCTGTCATTTTCCGCACATTCCTTTCCGGAATCCGGGACGGAGATTCCGCTTTTCCCGGCCAGCTGCAAAGCAAAATACGTCCGCTCACAGCTTGGGATACGGATTCCCAGCGCTTCTTCGATCCGTTTCGACAACTCTTCCGCAAATCCGATCTCTCTGCTTCCGAGAAAATCCACTTCCTGCTCCTCCACCAGACATCCTCTCCGGATCCTGCGGAGCGCCACATACAGATGTTCCACAAAATCATGATATCCGCTTTCCGACAGCGTCACATCATAACTTCTTACGCATTCGTATACGAGCTGTCCGAGCAGACGCATTTTATCCGCCCGCCGCGTACTTCCGATTCCCTCCAATCCGTCATGCTTCACAAAAAGTTCGGTCATGCACTGCCGGATCTGAAATTCCGTTCCGGTCACTTTCATTCCATATCCCGGTTTCTTTTCCAACGCAAGACCATACTGCTGATAGGTTTTTTCCACTTCCCGCAGCGCCGCCGTCAAAGTTCCTCTGGAAATATACAAAAATTCGCACAAATTTTCCGCTTTCACATATTCTTTTTGATTGAGCAGATATGCCAGAAGATAATTGACGCGCTCTGCTCCGGTCTCGGGAATCTTCTTTTCCTCGCCGCCGTTCTCTTCTAAAAGTCTCTCGAGCCCTCCGGGCGTACTGCTTACGATATAATATCCATACCGGGGCTTTGAGAGGATCTCCACACCGCTTTTGCGAATCTCCGGATTCATCTCCTTGATCCGTGTCCGCACAGTTTTCACACCGATCTCCAGTTCTTCCGCCAGACTCGCCGCTGTCGTATATTCTCTTTTCGATAATAACCGCAGGATCCTGTGGTCTCTGGAACTTAACACGCGCTCACCTCCTGTGCCGATCCGACCCTTTTCAGTCAGTATGTCCACAAACGTATAAAACCACTTATGTGCAGACACAAAGTGGTTTTATACGCTCGAACCCGCCATCTGGAAAAATTATATCACGGATTTGGCGCGCCGTCATTGCTTTTATTCTTTTCCGTCACCGAGTAGATCACCGCTCTCTCGCACCGCTCACGATCGAGTAATAAGCCTCTGATGTCAGCCGGTATACAAGGACATAGAACAGACCGAAGATCACGAAGCAGATGCCCGCCGCACAGATCAAAAGCTGCAGATTGTCGATCCCGAATAACTGGATCAATTTGTAGATCAGCGGGAAAGCAAACGCCAGATGAACGCCTGCCGTCACCAGCGGCAGGAAAAATACCGTCAGCATCTGTGAATTGATACTCTTTCGGATTTCCCGTTTTGTCATTCCGACTTTCTGCATGATCTCAAACCGGGACTGATCTTCATATCCCTCCGAGATCTGCTTGTAGTACACGATCAAAACAGCCGCAAATACAAAGACGATTCCGAGCATGATGCCAAGGAAAAAGATTCCGCCGTACAATGTGTAAAACGATTCCCTTGCCTTCGCCACACCGCCGGAATAGATCTCGAATACTTCCCCGTTTGTTCCCGGATGTTGTCCTTTATACGTCTCGATCGAATTTTTCAGTCCGGCAATGATCTGATTCTGTATTTCATCCTCACAGTCCAAATCATAACCGTAAATCCAGCAATACTGGATTTTCCGATCCAGCATCAGCGAAAATTCTTCCGGCGGGATTGCCGCAAGCAGCGCTTCCGTCTCCTGTGTCCACGCGTCAAAATCCGGCACGATCAAAAACATCGACGCAAAGATCGACATCGCATCGCTGGCAAGCGGTACAAACTGCTCCACTTCTTTTTTGATCTTGTAAGTCTTTCCGCCCTCCACTGCGATCGTATCTTCTTTGTAGTCCGCCTTTATCGTGCAGATCATCGCCTCATCTTCTTTTAATGTCTCTTTTGTTCCCATCACGCGGTTATATTGATCCAGTGACACAACAAAGAACTGCCACAGATCGGAATAACTATCTACCTGATACTGCTCCAATGTTGTCTTGGAAAGGCTGATCTGCCCCTCGTTGATCGATCCTGCGATCGCTGCCGTCTTGTAATCGATCACATTTTCCGGTTTTTGTCCCAAAGCTTTCGCCGCGTCTTCGGCCTGCCCTGTCAGGTCTTCACAGATCCCACTCTCCAATCCTGCCTGATCATAAGTTGCCACTGTAATATTGATATTTCTCGGATACTGTCCCCGGAGAGCGTCCTCCGCTCCCACATACATACAGATCGTAGAGGAAAGCATAACAAGCACCATTGTTCCGAGGATGCAGATTGACGCAAGTCCCGCTCCGTTCCGTTTCATCCGGTACATCATCGAAGATACCGAAATAAAATGCTGTGTCTTATAATAATATTTCTTCTTTCTCTGCAGAATCCGGCACAATGTCACCGAACCGGCAATAAACAGCAGATACGTTGCGATGATCACCATCACGACCGCCACAAAGAACCAGACCATCGCCGTGATCGGATCCTCAATGGAAACTGCGATGTAATACGCCCCTGCCAGGATCACCGCCCCTGCGATCGCCAGGATCCAGTTCGCCCTCGGCGGTTTTTCACCGACCTGCTCGCTGTGCAGAAGCTCGATCGGATTTGCCAGACGTACCTGACGCAGCGCATTGAGTAACAACAGCAGGAAAATAACCGCAAACAACGTCACTGTCCTGCATAATGCTTCCCAGTCAATCTGCATGGAAAATCCCGTCTCCATATGCACCAGCTTCAAAAGACAAAGTTCCGAAAATTTGGACAGCAATATGCCGACCGTCAGTCCGCCTCCAAGCGAGATCAGAAAACTCATCACATTTTCCCAGATCAGTACATGCGCCAGATTCGCTTTTCCCATGCCTAAAATGTTATAAAGACCGAACTCCTTTTTTCTTCTCCGGATCAAAAAAGAGTTTGTGTAAAATAAGAAGATCAGTGCGAACACTCCGATCACAATACTGCCAAGTCCCATGATCGCATTTAAAGTTTCTCCGCCCTCTACCTTTAACAGCACATTGCTGAATGCCAGAAATGCCATGATATAGTACATCGCGATCATTCCCGCGCAGGTCAGCAGATACGGAACGTACATCCGGCTGTTTTTCCGAATCCCCATCCACGCCATCTTTGGATAAAATGTCATTTTCATCGGTTCTCACCTCCGGTCGTCAGCACGGTCAGCGTGTCGGAGATTTTCTGGTACATCTGTTCCTCCGTACTGTCGCCGCGGTAGATCTGATGATACACTTCTCCGTCTTTGATGAATAACACCCGTCCCGCATGGCTTGCCGCTTTCACCGAATGTGTGACCATCAAAATCGTCTGTCCGTCCTCATTGATCGTATTGAACAGACGGAGCAGTTCGTCGGTTGCCCGGGAATCCAGCGCTCCGGTCGGTTCGTCTGCCAGCACCAGACGCGGATCCGTGATCAGCGCCCGCGCCACTGCCGCGCGCTGCTTCTGTCCTCCCGATACCTCGTACGGATATTTCTTCAGAAGCGATGTGATCCCCAGTTTCTTCGCCAACGGTTCCAGTCGGGAGTGCATTTCCTGATACTGCTTTCCCGCCAGTACGAGCGGCAGATAAATATTGTCCTCCAATGAAAATGTATCTAACAGATTAAAATCCTGAAATACAAATCCAAGATGTTCCCGCCGAAATGATGCGATCGCCGAATCTTTAATCGACGCAAGATTCTTTCCGTCCAGCTGCACGGTTCCCCCGGTCGGTCTGTCAAGCGCCGCGAGAATGTTTAAAAGCGTTGTCTTTCCGCTTCCCGACTCCCCCATGATCGCGACATACTCTCCCTCCTCCACGGAAAAATTCACGTTTCGGAGCGCTTCCACTTTATTTCCGCCAAACCGGGTTGTATATACTTTCTTCAATCCATTTACTTCCAGAATACTCATTCTTTTTTCATCCTCCTGTCATCCTTGTTCTTCTTACGTTACCCAGTATAGCAGAAACGGGAAATGCAGCTCCATCGAATCCGCTTACATTTCCCATCTCATTTCTTACATTTGTGTAAGAACTTTTTCGTGCCAATGCTATTCCACCTGTAATTCTTCCCGTTCCAGATCGACCTTGATCACAGTTCCAACGCCGGGCGCAGATTCCGCCCAGATCCGATGTCCGAGCTGTGTGCAGATCCGCCGGCAAAGATAGAGACCGATACCGCTCGCTTTTTTATCGGCGCGTCCGTTGTATCCGGTATATCCCTTTTCAAAAATACGCGGCAGATCTTCCGGAGCGATCCCGATCCCGGTATCCCGGATACAGAGCGTCTTCGGTTCCTCCAATGTGATCGCGATCTCCCCCTCTTCGGTATATTTCAGCGCATTGGAGATCACCTGCTCCACGACAAACGCCAGCCATTTCTCATCCGTCAACACTTCACAGCCAAGCGGTTCATACCGCAGCCCGATCTTTCTCCGGATAAACTGTCCCGCAAATTTCTTCACTTCTCCGCGCACGATCTGATCCAGATCACATTTACGAAATACATGATCTTTCGATTCGGAATCCAGACGCAGATATACAAGCACCATTTCCACATACTGCTCGATCCTCGACAGCTCCTCCGAAAGCCGTCTCGCCTGATCGGAATCCTCATTCTGCAGCATCAGACGCATGGATGCGATCGGAGTCTTGATCTGATGCACCCAGACCGTATAATATTCCATCATGTCGGTATAACGCATATCCAACTGATTCTTCAGACTGCTCTGCTCTTCACGGAGGTGTCCGATCACCTCCTGATAATCCCAATCCGCCGCCGTTCTCTTTTCCGGAAAATGTTCCATCAATTCAGAAGACAGTTGTGCGATCCTGTCCAGTTCCCGATGTTTTTGATACGCACTGTAGTAACCACGCACCAAAACACCCGCGCCAAGTACCGAACAGATCAAAGCCGGATACACAACCGCGCCTGCCGGCAAATCATACAAAAGAAAAATACAAAGAAAAACGGCACAAAACAGGAAAAAGATCCCGATACCTTTCCGGCTCTGCCTCAGATAAATCTTAAAAAACTGCTCTCTACTCAACCAAATACCCCCTGCCGAATTTCGTCACGATGAAATCTTCCAGTCCCGCCCCATCCAGCTTCTTCCGAAGCCGGTTGATATTCACGGTCAACGTATTGTCATCTACAAAACAGTCCGTTTCCCACAGACGCTCCATCAATCGTTCGCGGCTGACTACTTTCCCCTTATTCTCCATCAACGCCAATAAGATCCGGTATTCATTTTTGGTCAGTGAGATCTTCTCCTCCCGATAGGTCAGCGTATTGTCTCCGGTATTTAAGATCGCGCCGCGGTGCTCCAGCACCGGAACCGTATTTCCAAAATCATAGGTTCGGCGGAGAAGCGCCTGGATCTTCGCGATCAACACGTTCAGATCGAACGGCTTCGCAATAAAATCATCGGCGCCCATATTCATCGCCATCACGATATTCATATTATCCGACGCCGAAGAGATGAAGATCACCGGAACTTTTGAAACCTTGCGGATTTCCGCGCACCAATGATAACCATTATAAAAAGGAAGCGAAATATCCAGAAGTACAAGCTGCGGATCAAACGCGGCAAACTCTTCCATGATATTGCTGAATTTCGCCGCACATTTCGCTGTAAATCCCCACATATTCGCCTGTTCCCGTATGGATTCCGCAATCCCTCTGTCATCTTCCACGATCAAGATCCGATACATATCCTTTCGCCTCCTTTCAGGAATGCTTTTTCTCATAGATTTTCAGACATCCCCAATAACTAAGCGCCAGCAAAGGGATCGCGACTACAAAAGCAATCCCAAGCAGATTCCACCGTCCAAATGCCAGTATCTTCTCCCACGGCGCTACAAAACGGAGAAGTGCATATAGAAATGCCCAGATTAAAATAGAAACAACATACACGATCGTTCCTTTTTTATTTCCAAGCAGATAAAAACCTACGCTGAATGCAGCCACCGCATATAAGGAGATCACGCATCCAGCCAGCCAGATAAATACACCGTTCTGAATATCCGTTGTTTTTCCGCCATATACATAACCCAGCATCAGCAGAAAAGAAAGCGCCATGTTCAGCAGGATCCCGATCAGATTGCCACAGAATCGAGTCAGGATGATCTGCTTTTTACTGATCGGATAGGTAAGCAGCACATCGTCAAACCTCACACTTTCATCCTGTTCGATCGCCGCCTGCAAAACCATCACCGAGGTTGCCGGAATCGCGACCATAACAAATGCCATCATCATATAATAATTCGGTCCTAAAAGATAGGCGAACAAGAACATAAATAAATACCCGAATCCATTGGACAGTATATTTTTCGGAATCAAAAATGTATCATACAAATCTTTTCTCAAAATCCCCAGCATTTCACATCTCTCCTTTTACATAAAATAACATGATGTCTTCAATCGACGCCCGCTCGATCTCCAGTTCCGGAAATACATTTAAAATCTCGCTCTTATTTTTTACAAGTACTTTATACTCATACGGCTCCTTTTTAAAGGATACGATATCTTCCTCCCGCATCGACTCAAAGAAATCTTTACCACAATGCAGAATCCCGTAATGATCCCGCAGTTCATCATACGTCTTTACAAACTGAAGTTCACCCTCATGGATAAATGCAATGTAATCCGCAATCTTATCCAGATCACTTGTAATATGGGATGACAACAGTACCGTATGATCTTCGTCCTCCGTAAACTCCCGGATCAGTTCCAGTATCTCATCCCGGAAGATCGGATCCAGACCGCTGGTCGCCTCATCTAAGATCAACAGCTTCGGCGCATGACTGAATGCGATCGCAAACTCCAATTTCATCTTCATTCCCTTAGAGAACTTTTTAATCTTTTTATCTTTCGGCAGATCAAACCGTTTCAAATATTGTGTATACAGACCCATATCTCAGTTCTTGTACACACCGCTTAATATTTTCCCGATAAATGCCGGCGTATACTGCAAGTTGTAATGGCTTACATCGAAGATCACCGCGATATCCTCTTTGATCTCCCGCTCCTGCGTCTTCAAATCCTTTCCAAGTATAAAAATTTCATCGTAATCCGCCTTGAGCAATCCGAGAATTGACTGGATCAATGTGGACTTTCCCGCCCCGTTTGCTCCGATCAATCCCATCACACAACCTTTCGGAATATTCATTGTGATCTGTTTTAAAGAAAAATCTTTGTATTCTTTTGTCAAATTTTTAATCTGAACTGCATTTTCCACTCTTTATCCCTCCCGATACAACAATTCCAATGTATTTTTCAATGTCTCCTCCGACACGTTATTCTGCTTTGCGATCTCAATCGTTTCCGTCAGAAGCGTTTCGATCTTCCGGAGATTTTCCTCCCTTATAAAATCCTGATTCTGAGCCGAAACAAATGTCCCTTTCGCCGGAACCGTCACGATAAAGCCGTCTTTTACAAGATCGTCATATGCCCGCTGTGTCGTGATCACGCTGACATGCAGCTCCTTTGCCAGCTTTCGCATCGATGGCATCGCATCTCCCGGCTTCAGCTCCCCGCTCATGATCTTCCCTTTGATCTGAACCGTGATCTGTTCATAAATCGGCTTGCTGCTCACATTACTTAAAATAATTTCCATAATACGGTCTTCCTTTTTCATTATTTCAAAGGAAAAATTCACTTTGAGTATGATATACGTATATACTGTACTTAAGTTACAAGTACAGTATATCTTATCATGTACTATCTGTCAATATACTATATATACAGTTTGGTTCTAAGCAATAAAAAACAGACATCTCCGCGTTTTCCCCCTGAAATCTTTTCAGAGATTTTCGCCAAAATGCCTGTTTTTTCATCTATATCAATTTATCTACTTCTCTTCAGTCTTCCGTCTCTCACCGATCATACTGACAAATATATCCACTGCCTCCGGTGTTTGATGATCAAAAAATAAGCTCTCTTTTGCATCCAATTTACTGATCGATGCCATGTCCTGCTCCGACAATTTAAAATCAAAAATATCAAGATTCTCTTTCATTCTTTCTATATGCGTTGATTTCGCCAAAGCGACAATATCCCTCTGCATTAACCAGCGCAGGATTACCTGAGCGACAGATTTTCCGTATTTCTCTCCGATCTCCAAAAGAACCGGATTGGAAAACATATGATTCCGCCCCTCGCCAAAAGGCGCCCAGGCTTCCATCTGTACATTTCTTTTTACCATATTCGCCTGCGCGTCGATCTGCTGGTGAAGCGGATTTGTCTCCACCTGGTTTACCTGTGGAACGATCTCGTTAAACGCAACCATATCCGCCAGCCGATCCGGATAAAAATTGCTGACACCGATCGCCCGGATTTTTCCCTCTTTATATAATTCCTGCAAAGCCCTGTATGCCCCATAATAATCTCCAAACGGCTGATGAAGCAATACCAGATCCAGATATTCTGTTTTTAACTTTTTCATGGAATCCAATACGGAATGCTTTGCTTTTTCATAACCATAATTATCGATCCATACTTTCGTAGTAATAAAAAGCTCTTCCCGTGGAACGTCACATTTCATAATGGCATTTCCTACTTCTTCTTCATTGCGGTAAGACTGCGCAGTATCGATATGTCTGTACCCGACTTCGATCGCATCTAACACACAGCGTTCACAGTCCTCCTTTGCGATCTGAAACACGCCAAATCCTAATTTCGGCATTTTCACTCTATTATTTAATGTTACATATTCCATACCATGATCCATTCTCTGTCACTCCTTGCAATTGATCTCTTTTTTTATTACAATGATATTGTAATACCCGGTAGTAACTACCGGTCAACCTTTTTTTGAATCTGTTTCAAAAATTTTATTTCAAAAACACATTGCCAAAATCTATCACATCCGTGTGTAAAAACTGACAGGAGGAAACCAGCTTGATGTATTCGATGAAAGAAGTCTGTGATCTGACCGGTATGAAATATGAGACATTAAAATATTACTGCAATGAGGGTTTGGTTCCCAATGTAAAACGAAATGAAAACAATTACAGAGTTTTCGACGACAGGGATGTGGCATGGATCAACAGCCTGTCTTGTCTGAAACGATGCGGCATGGGAATCGTGGAAATGAAAGAATACGTCGCCTTGTGCTTCAAAGGCGAGCGTTCCATTCCCGAACGCAAACAGATTTTGGCTAAAAAGAAAGAATTATTGGAAAGGAAACTGCGTGAAGTTGAGAACTGTATTGACTATATCGACGGAAAACAGCAATTTTACGACGACGTCCTGTCCGGAAAGATCCCATACACAAGCAACCTGATCGACATACCAAAAGAAACGTGATCTGCCCCGGTACAACAAAGCCCCTCACCGAAGATCCGGGCTTCCTCTGCCTTCAGATCTCTGTGAGGGGTTTTTATATCTCAGCCGGCTGCTCTCGCCTCTTTCTTCTGTTTCATTCGTTTGATGACTTTCAGTCTCGTAAACTCTTCACGCTCTTTTTCTTCCAGCGCATTGGTAATGTTGTATACAAGCTGTGTGTACATCGGAATGGTAATATTCTGAAGCGCATTCGCACGCTTCTGTGTCTTCTTGATATTCGTAGCCAGACGGTACGCGGCATTTTCCACCATCGAAAGCTTCACCGTCAGGTCTTTTACTTTCTGAAATGCTTTTGTCGCCTGGTCGATCGATTCTCTCGTTGTGCTGAACGAATAAGTCGGCATCTCATTTGCCGGGGTATAACGCACATGCGGAATCTCGGTTCCCATGATGCTTCGTGTCTGGATCGTGATGGAATTTTCGATCGGCACCGTATAAGCAAGCTGCGCGACCATATTGATCCCATGCTCGATATTGGCACGCTGCAGACATTCATACGCATGAGTAAACGTACTGTCAATCTCGTTCTGAATGTCCCGGGCTTCATCGATCAGATCCATCAGCTCCCGGATCAGAATATTACGTTTCTTATCCATCAGATCGTATCCCTGTTTCGCAAGCGTCAGGGAATTCTTTGCAAGCATAAGATTTCCTTTTGTGGGAAACGTACGCGGATCCATAGAATGCCTCCTCTCGTGATCGTTGTGAAATCAGGCGCCGCCGGAAGATCAGTCTTCCGGTTTTGCCTTATAATACTTATCCAGTATCTTCGTATCCACACGGTCAAGTTCTTCTCTCGGAAGAAGTCCCAGCAACTCCCATCCAAGATCCAGAGTCTCTTCCATGCTTCGGTTCTCGTTCATGCCCTGTCCGATATAACGTGTCTCAAATTCTTTTCCGAACTCCAGATATTTCTTGTCGATCGGAGACAGTTCGTCCTCACCGATAACGGATGCAAGGTTTCTTGCGTCTCCCACTTTTGCGTAAGCGGAGAACAACTGGTTCGCCAGATCCTGATGATCCTCTCTCGTATATCCGGCTCCGATACCGTCTTTCATCAAACGGGACAGCGACGGCAGGATATTGATCGGCGGGTAAATCGACTGTCCGTTCAACTCACGATCCAGTACGATCTGTCCCTCCGTGATATATCCGGTCAGGTCAGGGATCGGATGTGTGATATCATCGTTCGGCATGGTCAGGATCGGAAGCTGTGTCACAGATCCGTTCACGCCCTGCACGATTCCGGCACGCTCGTAGATCGTTGCCAGTTCACTGTACAGATATCCCGGGAAACCTTTACGGCTTGGGATCTCTCCCTTGGAAGAAGATACCTCACGCATCGCCTCCGCAAAAGAAGTCATATCCGTCAGGATGACCAGAATGTGCATGTTCTGTTCAAACGCCAGATATTCCGCAACGGTAAGCGCCACTTTCGGTGTGATCAGACGCTCTACGACCGGATCGTTTGCAAGGTTCAAAAACATCGCAACGTGATCGGCAACACCGCTGTCCTCAAACGTACGGCGGAAGAAATCCGCAACGTCATGCTTGACGCCCATCGCGGCAAATACGATCGCGAACTGCTCGTCGGAATTTTCACCGAGGGAAGCCTGCTTTACGATCTGCGCTGCAAGCTGGTCATGCGGAAGACCGTTTCCGGAGAAGATCGGCAGCTTCTGACCACGGATCAGTGTTGTCAGACCGTCGATCGCGGAAATTCCGGTGTGGATATAGTTACGCGGATACTCACGTTCCACCGGGTTCAGCGGCAGACCGTTGACGTCCCGCTTCAATGTGGAAGTGATCGGCCCCAGATCGTCGATCGGCTGACCGATTCCGTTGAACGTCCGTCCCAGCATATCCGGAGAGAGTGCGATCTCCATCGGATGTCCGGTCAGACGGGTATGTGTATTTTTCAGAGACATATTCTCGGATCCCTCGAACACCTGAATCACGGCTTTGTCCTCGTAAATCTCGACAATACGTCCGATCTTGCGCTCTGTGCCGTCTACGACAAATTCCACGATCTCATCGTAAAAAGCATCCTGTACGCCCTCCAACGCGATCAGAGGACCATTGATACTGCTCAGTCCTAAATATTCAATTGACATCGCAAATTCCCTCCTTACGCATTTTTCTCCAGCACACGCTGATAGAATTCATCAATATCCTTGTGGTACTGCGCGAACATTTCCAGACGGTCATTCGGCACGTCATATTTGATCGCGATGACTTTCTCGAAAATATTTTCCGACTTCAGTACGGACATCGGATGCCCCATCGTTACAAGTGCACGGCATTGTTTATAAAGATACAAAATCGTGTCCATCATCAGGAACTGCTTCTCCATAGAAACGCAGGTATCGTCCTTGTGGAACGCATTCTGCTGCAAAAATCCAAGACGGATCACACGGGCGATCTCAAGGATCAGCTTCTGATCATCCGGAAGCACATCGCTTCCGATCAGTTTTACGATCTCTAAAAGACTGCTCTCGGAGTTCAGAAGCGCCATCAGGCGGTTCCGGTAATCGACGAACTTCGGAGATACATGATCCTGATACCACGGCGCAAGATCTCCGAGATACTCGCTGTAACTTGTCAGCCAGTGGATCGCCGGGAAATGTCTCGCATAGGCAAGGCTCTTATCCAGTCCCCAGAAGCAGCGCACGAAACGCTTCGTGTTCTGTGTGACCGGCTCGGAAAAGTCGCCGCCCTGCGGAGATACCGCTCCGATGATCGTAACCGAACCGTCGGTTCCGTTTAAGTTGTGCATCATTCCGGCTCTCTCGTAGAACGCGGACAGCTTGGATGCCAGATATGCCGGGAATCCCTCTTCCGCAGGCATCTCTTCCAGACGTCCGGACAACTCACGCAAGGCCTCTGCCCAACGGGATGTGGAGTCTGCCATGATCGCTACGTCATATCCCATATCACGATAGTATTCTGCCAATGTCAGTCCGGTGTAAATACTTGCCTCACGGGCAGCAACCGGCATGTTGGATGTGTTGGCGATCAGTGTCGTCCGGTCCATCAGCGGATTTCCGCTCTTCGGATCTGTCAGTTCGCTGAACTCTTCGAGAACCTGTGTCATCTCGTTTCCACGCTCTCCACATCCGATATAAATGATAATATCAGCGTCAGACCATTTTGCGATCTGGTGCTGCGTCATTGTCTTTCCTGTTCCGAAGCCTCCCGGGATCGCAGCCGTACCGCCTTTTGCGATTGGGAACATCGTATCGATGATACGCTGTCCGGTTACAAGCGGGATGGATGCCGGGAAACGGTGATGCGTCGGACGAGCCACACGGATCGGCCAGCGCTGCGTCATCGTCAGTTCTTTCTTCACACCCTCCGAAGTCTCGATCACAACGAGCACCTCGTCGATCGTATACTCGCCGTCCGGAACAACCGAAAGAACCGTTCCCTCCAGATCCGGCGGAACCATGCATTTATGCACGATCGCGCGTGTCTCCGGCACTTCGGCGATGATGTCGCCGCCGTGCAGATAGTCTCCGACAGAAACGGTCAGATGCGCCGACCATTTCTTTGTGCGGTCCAGGTTATCCACACTGACACCGCGTGTGATAAACGCGCCGCCGGTCTCTGCGATCTTTTCCAGCGGACGCTCGATTCCATCAAAAATATTGTTCAGGATTCCCGGTGCAAGCGTAACAGAAACCGCGCTTCCTGTTGCGGTCACTTCCTCGCCCGGACGAAGCCCCGTCGTCTCTTCATATACCTGGATCGTTGTCAGATCCTTGTCCAGAGAGATCACTTCTCCGACCAGTTTCTCATGTCCCACATAAACCATCTCCGACATACGGAAACCGGTATTTCCTTTCAGGTAAATGACGGGACCGTTGATTCCATAAATAGTACCAGTTTTAAGCAATTCCGTCACCTCCTGAGAATAAAAAGCTGTCGTATTCATTACGCAGCTGTGTCTTAAATGAATTGTCGATCAGAATATTCCGTTCGCGGATGACCGCGCGGATCCCCCCGATAAAATCTTCCAAACTTACAGTCAGTTGAACGCCGCTCGCGTCTTCCAGTGAAAAACGGCGATTCTCATCGGATGGGTTAATATAAATTGTCATCTGATCTCCATCTGCAAATGCAACCGCTTTGTGGATACATTTAAGCAGATAATCTTCATATGCGTCTGTCTTCATATAGTCCTGCACAAGCGCACAGGCTTCCTCAAACACCTTGTCTTTCAGTTCCAGCTGAATCTTACTCTGTCTGCGTTTCAACTCCAACTGAGCTTTTGCGGATGCCTGATTGATCTGCTGTCTTGCATTGACAGTCTCTGCCTTGATGCGTGTTTCAGACTGAAGCATCGCTTCCTCTTTATGATCATCAAACACTTTCTGCAGCGCTTCGCGGTAAGAATCAATGATTGCATTTCCCTCCGCGCGGGCCTCCTCCATCGAAGTAGCCTGCAGATGTGCGATTTTTTCTTCCAGCGTCAAGAGGGTTTCCTCCTTTTCCTACAATTTCAAGCCAATCGCTTCTGTAACATAAGATGTGATAAAGTCTTTCTTACGGCCGGTTCCGTGTCGGTCAGGAATCTCGACCAGCAGGGGAAGTTTTCTCTCCAGGCGGAACTGATCGAGAATGTCCGGGAATTCCCGTCCGAATTTCTCGGTCAGAAGAACAACTCCTACCGTCTTGTCGGTCAGTACCTTCTCCAGCGCTTCGCGGAGTTCGTCACGCTCATGCACGACAACTCCGTCCACGCCTGCAAGCCGCATCCCTGTGTATGTGTCGACATTATCACTGATCAAATACATTTTCATATTATAATTTACCTAAGATCATGAAGGAGATGATCAGTCCGTACAGACATACACCTTCCGCAAGACCTACGAAGATCAAGGATTTACCGAGCACACTGGAGTCCTCGCTGATTGCGCCAAGGGCTGCGCTTGCTGCGCTCGCTACGGCAATACCACCACCGATACAGGATAAACCGGTAACCAGAGCGGCTGCGATATAGCCAAGACCTGTTGACAATGCTGCGCTTGTATCTGCTGCTGCGGCTGCATTTACCTGCGGTCCGCCGAGAAGCATTACAGATGCGATCGCAAATGCGCCAAAGAAGAAGAATGCGTTCACGCCGATCGTTCTCTTATAGCGTTTCTTGTTTTTCTCTCCGATCAGATAATATCCGAAAGGAATGATGATGCTTAAGATCAATGCTGTGATTAAGATGATTTTTGTTGCTAAAGTCATAATGAAATCCTCCTTTGATTCCTGTTCTTTTCTGAAATGTGTATCTTTCTGAAATATATATCTTTTTGTACGCTTTTACGCATACAAGGATTTGATTCAGCGGCTTTCACCGCAAAATACCGTTATCTGGCAGCTCCTTTTTTCTTTTTCTTCGGAGCCGTCTTTGTATATGGATGGAACTCCCGACCGGAACCGCGATAGAACCGGCTGAACATCTCATAGTATTCCAGACGAAGTACCTGGATACCGACGATCAGTCCCTCCATACCGCAGACAAACAGGTTTCCGAGGATTATGATGATCCAGTTCGGATTTCCCTTCTCTGCACCTGCAAGCATCAGTACTACTTCCATCATTGCCGCATGGCTGACGGCAAACGCTCCGATACGGACGAATGAAAGTGTATTGGAGAAGTAGCTGAGCAATGTCTCGAACAATTCAAAGAATCCCTGTACAAGGAACATCGCTTTACTCTCTTCCATTTTGTCCGCACGCTTCTGGATCTTCTTTGTCAAAGGTTCTTTGAACAAGATCAAAAGCAGCGGCACACCGAACATCACTGCAAGAACGACCGCTCCCGGAGTCTTATGTCCTGTCATGAACAGTACGACCGTTGCGACAACCGATGCATAGAACACCAGTCCCGCCACACCGTTGACATCGAACCATGTTCCCTCAATGTCTTTACTGCGCGCCGCATTTATAATATGAAGGATCATCGCCAAAATGATCACGCCCATACCAAATGCGACCGCCACGATAAACACCGTGTTCAGCTTTCCGATAAACGGAAGCGTCATCATACTGTCGATCGGACGAAGCCACATCGGTTCAATGATATCTTCAAATCCAAAGATACTTCCAAACATAAATCCGAAGAACGTGGAGAACACTCCCGCGCAGCCGATGATTCCCGCCAATGGGATCTTTTTCAGCCAGTAGAGAAGTCCGCCGCCGATCGCGAGCAGAAGTCCCTGTCCCACATCTCCGAACATCGCACCGAAAATAAAGGAATACGTCAGTCCGACGAAGACCGTCGGATCCATCTCATTGTGAGCCGGAAGTCCGTACATCTGTACATACATCTCAAATGGTTTGAACAGTTTCGGGTTCTTCAGTTTGGTAGGCGGCTCGCCAAAGTAACTGTCCCTGTCATCTTCCACAACAACAAAGACTTTCTCGTCATTCTTGATCTCATCAAGGAATTTGGCGACGTCATCCTCTGCCATCCATCCGCACAAAATGTAGAAATCTTCCTCGTTATCCTGCATGCGCGCCGCAAGTTTACGAACGTCAAAGTTGTTGGTCAGTTCTTCCAGACGTTTCTGCGCCGCGACAAGCTGCGGAGCACGTTCTGTCAGCATTTCTGCCGCTTCTTTATCCAGATCCCGAATCTGATCTTCCATCTTGCTGATCTCACGGTCGAGACGCATAAATGCTTCCGTCGGCGTACCGTCAAATCCGCCCTGCAGCGCTACCCGCTCAAAATGAAGAGAGCGGAACACCGCATCGACTTTCAGTGATTCCCCGGGAGATACGAAATACGCGCCATATACGGAGCTTTCATCCCGCTCTCCCTCCACGAAGATCGCTCCCAGATCGTCCATCAGATATTTCTGCATCTTATGATAGTATTCGATCGGGATCTTACCGAAACGGAAGTTGATATACTTGTAATCGAGTACATCCTGCAGATTGCAGTCCAGCGGTCGAAACGGTGCGATGATCTGCTGTTTCCCGCGGTTTTCTTCGATCCTGCGCTTTAATTTTTCTTTCTTTTCCTGAATCTCCAGATAATCGTCGTTGGTCATCCGGACGAGTTCAAACATATCATCCAGTCCCATCGAAGCATCCGGCGTCACATCGTCCGCATTTTCCAGAAGACTTACGAATTGATTGGCTAACGCAAGCGAATCTCTGTATGGATTCAGTTCCACAAACGGACGGAGGTTCTGGACCGATTTCAATTCAGAGAGCGCCGACTCCAACTGAATCTCATATCGGGAGAGGTATTGATCCGTTACCCGGTCAATGTCATCCCGCGGTCCGGAGATGTTGATAAATTTCATTTTTACGATCATATAGCTTTCCCTCCCACGTAGGCCAACGTCTCGCCCGGTGTAAGATTGTAGCGGATACACTCGATGGCAGTAGTCAGCTTTCTGAGTTCTTCTTCCTTCAAAAACAGGTAGGTATTGATCGCCGCGATCGAATACGGATTTCTGCGCTTGTCTAATACATAAAGCTTATGCAGACACTCCGTATAGGTCTGCTCGATCGTAAGTTCCCCGCTGAACTGATAGCGTTTTCCATAATATGTCTTCTGGATCTGCACTTCAAATTCGTCCAATGACGGAGATTCAACCAGATCTTTTACCTGTTCTGTTTTTAATTTGTAGTGAATCGGAACAAGCAGCGAATAAATATCTGCCGCCTGCATATGGTAATACTTTTTCGCACGGTAGATCCACTGCAGATTCAAAAGATCCAGTTTCGTGCCGCAGTCGCGTGTATACAGTTCCAATTCTTTCTTTTTCAGTACCTTCTTCCGGTCTTTCCAGACCTGTGAAAAATAATATTGATCCAGTGTCAGGTCATAGTCGAACAAAGTGATCGACGGTTTGTCCCTGAGTCTGCTGAGTGGTTCGTAATACTCCGTACCTTTCAGATTCTCAACCAGTTCATCGGTCGTTCTGGACATGATCAGCTTCTCGATCGAAATCTGCGAATAGCGGTCAAAAAACTGTTTCTTATAGTTCAGGTCAAACGGCTGTTCATAATGGTTGATCACGATCCGGAAACAATAATTGATCAGATCGATCTCATATCGCTTGATATACAATTTCAGGAACTTCCTCTGTTCCAGATTGCAGAAACGATAAATCTTGGAATAGTCATAATAAAGCTGCCCGCTCAGAATCTTTTCGATATCTCCACGGTGCAGCTGACTTTCATCCAGATCTCCCAGCACAAACGCATAGGAAGAATTATCTCTCAGATAATTTACGACTTCCGGTACGCTGTGCAGGTTCGCAATCTCCACGAAATTCTCTTCTCTTAAAAGTCTTGCTTCCATCGCACGGATCTTGGTTACGATTCCACTGTAAGTAAGTAGATTTCCCATGGCTTATACCTCTGTAATCCGTTTTAAAATGTCCTTCGCGTACTTTGTGTGATTTATCTCATATTGCTGTTTCAACAGTGCGATCGAATCATTGTTCTCTCCGCTCTGTTCATCCAGAAGTGAAGAAGTTGTCTTTTCCAGTTCTGAACGGATCTCATTGATCTTCTCCATCGTCTTTTTTTCAAGTTCTTCGTCAAATTGATTCCGTTTCTCACGAAATTCATGATCCAGGACTTCTTTCTGCTCCTCCGCATGTCTCACGATCGCTGCGGCGGCAGATTCTATTTCCGATAATTTCTTTACAATAGAGTCCATATTTTTTCCTCCTGTAATCCTTAATCGCTGATAATATTTTAAACCTTTTTCACGAAATGTCAACGACGATATGTGAAAAAAATAACCGTCTTCCGTGGAAATTTTCGTCATTTTGTCTTTGACCCTCCGGACAAGACATGCTATGATTTAAAAAGCAGTGTCGGTGTACAAAGGTCAATATGGTTGATGAAACATAATGAAGCACTCTAAAATAACGTGATTTCAATGATATTGTTCCTTGGACATTGCCGCTAAATTTGAAAAATAATCTTTTCATAACCTATATATAATATAAGGAGGTTTATCTATGCGTTTACGCAACATCCCACGCGCCGAAAGTACCTTGCAGGCGCATGAACTGGTCATCAAACATCCCGAAGAGCAGAAAAGAAAATGGTGCTCTCTTTTCGGCAATTCCAATCCCATCGAGATTGAGATCGGCATGGGAAAAGGACAGTTTCTTCTGAATATGGCAAAGGCTCACCCAGACATCAATTATATCGGGATCGAACGTTACTCCAGCGTACTTCTGCGCGCCGTAGAACGCCTTGACTCCGAAGAATTTCAGGATCTGCACAATATCCGTTTCGTCTGTATGGATGCACGCGACGTCGGAGAAGTCTTCGCTCCCGGTGAGATTTCCCGGATTTACCTGAACTTTTCCGACCCGTGGCCGAAAGCGCGCCATGCCCGCCGCCGTCTTACTTCCCGGGAATTTTTAAGCCGTTACGAACAGGTTCTTCCGTCCGGCGGGAAGATCGAATTTAAAACCGACAACACCGAACTGTTCCGCTTTTCTATGGAAGAAATCACCGAGGCAGGATGGCATTTGGAAAAATACACTTACGACCTGCACCACAACAATGAAATGAACGCCGGAAATATTATGACCGAATATGAAGAGAAATTCTCTTCCCGAGGAAATCCGATCAACAAACTGATCGCAGTCCGTAAAAACTAAACAAGAACCAAATATATTCCGCTGCATACAATAAGATAGAAGACTCTCTAAGCAGAAACGTAAAAAGATCCAATAAATATCGCTCTGCTTTCGTCCAAACAAAATCAGGGGGAATCGCCATGAAACATGCAGCATGGAAATATCGGCTCTGCGAAAAGCTGTACTGTAACCCACAGTGGAACCGCAAATTGATGTGTCTCAAATGTTCTTTTGACGAAGTATGCCGAATCTTAAACACGACCAGAAAATGCCCCGGCAGTCATTGTTCCGGCGGCAATTCTCATCCTTGCCGGGGTTCCTGCAAATGAAAAAACGGATCACCGACGCCGATTATCAGGAAGAAGTTCTAAACTGCCCGCTTCCTGTTCTTGTTGAATTTTTTGCTTCCTGGTGTCCGAAATGTGCGATGATGGAACATACTTTGGATGAGATCGCCGCCGGTCACGAAGACAGACTCCATGTCGTTCAGATCGAAATTGAGGAGTCTCCCTCGCTTGCGTCAGCTTTCGATATCCAGACTGTTCCCACTTTTGTATTATTTCAAAACGGAACCCCGATCGCAGCCGCAGCCGGGATGCTCAGCAAAGACACCCTACTTGAGATGTTGTCCATCCTTTAACGATTTATCCGATTCCCAATACTTCGGCAAATATAACATCCATCTCATCATAGTTTCCGTCCATACAGAAAGCCGTGCGTCTCTCTCTGTATGGATGGAACTTTAGTTACGATCTTCCCAAACCGCAATGTCTGTGGGACAATCCTCTCTTGAACACTGGCAGGAAATAGTTTACAAAACACAAAATCGAGCCGAAATTTTCAGAAAATAAAAATTTTGTAAAAAAGGCTTGCATTTTTCTAAATCTTTCGATATAATACATCTTGCGTTATCCAATACGGATACTTTTCATTATAGGATATGCGCGATTAGCTCAGTTGGTAGAGCACCTGACTCTTAATCAGGGTGTCCAGGGTTCGAACCCCTGATCGCGCATTCTAATCACTGTTTTTACAGACATTGTGAGCTGTGGGGACGGTGATTTTTTTGTGTACAATTTCCCATAACATAAGAAACGCCAGCCCTGGTAATATGCTTGCCGGAACTGGCGATTCTTTTCTCTTTATTTCATTTAATACTCAAATACAGCTACACCGTATGCCGGCAGAGGATACTCAAAAGAATACTTCTGACCATCGCACTCGCCCAATACCGATTTATAAATCAGCGGGCGCTCCTCCCCGCTTCCGCCGTATTTCGCATCATCACTGTTCAGGATCAGCTTATACTGTTTTCTTTTCGGCACTCCAACCCGATAATCCGGGCGCTCCATCGGCGTAAAGTTACATACAAACAACAGATTTTTCTTCCCGTCTTTTGAATGTCTCACAAAGCTGAAAATACTTCGGAATATATCGTCCTTATTGATCCAGTCAAATCCTTTCTCATCGGTATCCAGTTCATACAACGCTTTATTCTTTCGGTACAGATGAAGCAGATCCTGTACCCAGTTCTGCATCTGCTGATGCGGCTGCTCAGCAAGCAGATACCAGTCAAGCTCCCGCTCCTCACTCCACTCTCGAAGCTGCGCAAAATCCTGTCCCATAAACAAAAGCTTCTTTCCGGGATGTCCGATCATAAACGCATATCCGGCTTTCAAATTGGCAAACTTATCAAATCCGAGCCCCGGCATCTTATTGATCATCGAACATTTCAAATGTACGACCTCATCATGCGACAATACGAGAATATAATTCTCACTGTAGGCATATTCCATCGAGAATGTCATCATATAGTGCGCATTCTTTCGGAATAGCGGATCTAATTTCATATATTCGGTAAAATCATGCATCCAGCCCATATTCCACTTGAGGCTGAATCCCAGTCCGTCGTCTTCCGGATCACCGGTAACTTTCGGCCATGCAGTCGATTCTTCCGCGATCATAACGCTTCCGCGATTTCTTCCGAGAACAACCGAATTCAGATGTCTGAAAAATGCGATCGCCTCCAGATTCTCATTGCCGCCGTATTTATTCGCAACCCATTGACCATCCCGTTTGCCGTAATCCAGATACAGCATCGATGCCACCGCGTCCACACGCAGACCGTCCACATGATAATGCTCGATCCAGAACAGCGCATTGGCGATCAGGAAGTTCTGCACTTCCGGCTTACCGTAATCAAAAATCTTCGTTCCCCAATCCGGATGTTCTCCTTTTTTCGGATCTGCATATTCAAATGTCGGTGTTCCGTCAAAGTCAGCCAGTCCATGAGCGTCCCGCGGGAAATGCGCCGGAACCCAGTCCAGGATCACACCGATCTTATTCTTGTGCAGATAATCGATCATATACGCAAAATCTTCCGGCGTGCCATACCGGGATGTCGGCGCATAATATCCGGTCACCTGATAGCCCCAGGAACCGTCATACGGATGTTCTGCCATCCCCATCAACTCAACATGGGTATACCCCATCTTCTTGACATAATCTGCGATCGCATGCGCAAACTCCCGATATGTATAAAACCCCTCATCTTCTCTTCCGGGATGACGCATCCAGGATCCCGGATGCACTTCATAGATCGACATCGGATTGGTCTTATTGTCCCATGTCTCCCGTGCAGTCATCCATGCTGCATCTCCCCATTTAAAATGAGAAATATCCGTCACACGGGAAGCGGTTCCCGGACGAAGTTCCGCATAATTCGCAAACGGATCGGCTTTAAACAGACGTTTCCCATGCTGTGTTTCAATACAGAACTTATACATATCTCCCTCTTTCACTCCCGGAACAAAACATGTATAAATACCGATCGGATCCTGACGTTCCATATAGTCTGCGTCAAAATCCCACTCATTAAATTCCCCGATCACAGACACCCGCTTTGCATGCGGCGCCCATACTGCAAAATATACTCCCTCTTTCCCATTCATCTTCACCCGGTGTGCGCCCAGCTTTTTATAAATCTCATAATGTGTCCCCTGACCGAACAGATATTGATCCAGCTCTCCTATCTCAAAAGGCTGCAGCTTTTTCTTCTCTTCATTCTTTTTTGTCTTCATAATGCACCTCACCGCTCATTTTTCTTATACCAGCATTATACTTTATTTATGTTAAAAATAAAAGAGAAAACACTGTAAAACAAGCAAACTTTTTGTCAGTTTTTCACAATTCAAAACGCTTTTTTTCACTTTCCCCTCCTTTTCCTTTACCATCTTTTCTCTTGACAGCCATTTTTCTTTACTCCGAATTTTCTTTGGAATGCGTTCTCCGGAACATTTTTATTTGACCGGATGGAACTTCCGATCAGATAATCACCGGAAGTGCCAAAAGGCACATTCCGGGATTGTAAACAGTCGCCAAAGTCTCATGCAAGCCCGGACTTGCACCGGCAAGTGTGCTCCAGCTTCGCTGGACACACCCTATACAAAAAATGCTGCCGTACGGGGTTCACCCCATATAGCAGCACTTCGTAAATATTATTAAATATTAAAATCTTTCTCTGTCAGCAGAATACGATCTGCATCATCTGTATTCTTGCCAAACACACGCTTCATCAATTTCTTCGCAGACGCTTTCTGGGAATGTGCCATCGCCTCATCCATCACTTCTTTTACTTCTGCAATAGTCACTGCATGATCTTCTCTCTGCAGGGCATCGATTCGGCTGTAAAGCGCCAGCATACCCATTTCGTCAATCCGATATCCATTCTCCTGTGCATAAGTCTGTCCAAATGTAACAAGTTCATCATTGATGAAGATCGGCACCTCCAGACGGCTTGTAAACTTTCTGCGGAACTCTCTGTTAGAACTCAAGAGACGATCCAGCGGCTTTCTCTGATCCTCAAGCACGAGCAACAGTTCTCCGGTATCACGTTCCATCGCCTTGTTCAGACGAGAAACAGTCTTTTCATTCATCTTTCCTGCTTTTTCAATGATCAGCGCACCGCCGTACAATTTGCTGAAAATATCGCTGATCTTTTTCTTGTTCAAAGAATCTCCGGTAACGATCGCAACCTTTCCCTGGCGGATATTCCGCTGTTTTTGGATTGCTTTCACGACGTCAACTGCCAGAACCGTTTTTCCGTTTCCTTTATTTCCGATAATAAGCAGATTTCCTGTACGGGAACTTCCCTGACGATTGGTACAGTTTTTATCCTGCTCTAGAACGTCAACCAACTGCTCGCTCATGCCACGGACCGGTACAAAGTAAGAGAACAGCTTCTTCTGTTCATCTGTCAGGCTTGCTCTTCTTTCTCTGCCATCCGGTGATTTCAACTCATATCTTCCATGTACGATAAATCCTGTGTCCGAAATAGATAATGCATCCGAGATCTCATCCAGCGGAAGCGGAGACGTCTTACCTGTTGCGATCAATTTTGCAGTTTCTTTCCGGCTGAGCGGGGTCGTTGCCGACAACAGGTTGATCTCTTCCTCTTCGTCATCTTCAATCTCTCTGTCGTCAATCTCACCCTCTGCTCTCTGATGCGGACGGAATTCCTCTTCAAAACCTGCTGTCACAGACTCCACATCATCTTCATATTCCTCTGCATCGTCGGCATATTCAATTTCTTCCTCTGCGAAAAATGCATCTTCCTCATCTTCCGCATCAAACTCTTCTTCCGGTTCTTCTTCCAACTCCTCCGCAAAGTCTTCCTCGAGATCTGCTGAAAAATCCTCTGGCAAATCTTCCTCGAAGCTTTCCGCCTCATCATCGGAAAGCACATATTCGTCTTCATCTTCTACAAAGCCTTCATATTCGTCTTCATCCAGAACGTCATCAAAATCTTCAAATTCATCTGACGCATCGTCTATACGAAGCTCTTCTGCCACAGCGCCTCTGTTCTCAAGCACTTCCGGTTTTACAGAAACCGTTTTCTTCTCCGCTTTCTTTTCTTCCTGCATGATTGATTCTGATGCCGGGATATTCCCCTCGATCTCATCAATCAGTCTCTGAATATCCGGTGATAAAATCGGCACCGTGCCATTCTTCTTATCGTTCATGTCTTCCTCTTTTCCAGGCTCATACAGAAATACCTCATCGAACTCTTCCATTTCTTCCAGATCTTCCACATCTTTTGGTTCAATCTGAATTTCTTCTTCCTTATCATCAGCTTCTGTCTGTACTGCCCCTTGATCTTCTTGTTCTATATTCTCCCCAAAATCTTCCGGTTCTGATAATTCTTCTGCTTCTGCCGGATCAAAAGTGTAGTCCGGCTCCGCTTCTTCAAGGTCTTCGACCTCTTCCGCCTCTGTAAGCTCCAATTCTTCCGCCTCAGCCGGTTCCAAGACTTCCGCTTCCTCAAGTTCTTCCGGCTCTGCTTCTTTAAGCTCTTCGACCTCTTCCGCCTCTGTAAGCTCCAATTCTTCCGCCTCAGCCGGTTCCAAGACTTCCGCTTCCTCAAGCTCTTCCGGCTCTGCTTCTTCAAGCTCTTCGAGTTCTTCCTCATCTTCCGACTCCGGACGCAATTCCTCAAGATCCGGATCTACTTTCACCGCTTCCATGCGCCGTTTTTCCGAAAGTTCGGCTGCCAGATCCAGATCGGCAACCGACTCTATCTCTTCAATCGCATCCTTTAACTCGCTCAAATCCGCAGTCTGTTCTTCAATCGGTTCTTCTGCCTGCGAATCACTATCATCATTATTTCCATCATTCAAATGAATATTCAAAAGACTTCTGAGCGCCTCATCCAACTTCATCGTATTGCCGATCTTCCGCTTTGCCGGCTTCGGCTCCTCCGCTGCCTCCGTTACTCCGTCTGTGGATAAACGATCATCACGAACCTGAGACGTACTTTCCGCTCCGGTCTCTCCTGTATCTTCGTTCTCTCCGACCATCGTACCGGAACTTCCGCCTGCTCCCCCTGCTTCTGCACCATTCCCACCGGAAATCCCCTGTGCCTGTGCAGCAGCTTCCTGAGCCGCCTGATATTCCATCAGGTTCGGCATCTCTTCTGTCTCTCCCGATACTTTCTCATATCTGCGGTCATACTTTTCCTGCTGGGACGGCGTCAGCGGCTTGTACTGCATCTTTAATTCCATCGCCTGATAAACGTACTTCCCCTCGCTGAACCATAAAATCAGATCATCACACTCTTCCAGACACTCGGCTGTCATACCGGCTTCCTGATAAAGCTTCGCCAATTCATACGCCCACTCTTCGATGTACTCCGCTTTCTTAAATTCTTCCAATGCATGGATCTGCTGCTCGATCGGAGCACGCTGTGCACGGAGAATCTGATATTTCAAAATATGCTGATTCGGATCTTTTGGAGCGATCTGAATAAATTCATCATAATAATCAATCGCTTCATCCACATTCCTTGTCTTCAGTGCAAGCGTACACAAACGGGAAACGATCTTTCTGCTCCCTTCCGCACGATGATAGGCAATATTAAGAACTTCATAACTCTTCTGATAGTCCCTGTTCTTCTCATAAATATCACTGACATTCGCCAGCATCGTCGTATTACGAACTCTTCTCCAGTCAATCGTATCCGCAATTGCTGCGGCTTTTCCGTATGCACCGTCTTCCATAAGTTCAAGCATCTGTTCTGTCTTCAACTTATATTCATACTTGTCCACTGCGCTCACCTCGTCAACTTAAATTTTAATAGATCCGGAATACTCTGTAAAACAGAGTTTCTCTTTCTGCGCGCCCGGCAACAAAACCTTAACGAACAATAATTCTTTCAATAGTTTACCATAATGCACCCGTCTTGTCAAAAAAATGCATCCTCAACCTATATTGAAGATGCATTTTAATTATTATTTAATTTTATCATTTTGATTTATTTATAAATCGGAGGAATCTATTGATTGGATTCCTGTAAGACCTTTACCGTTGTTATTGATCCGCCAGTCTGTTATTAGGATAAGACTTGCTTCCTAAACCTCCTGTCTTCCAATATCAACTTTTTACAACCGAAATCCTTACACTTTTCATGAAACCGGATCTTTTTCCAATCTTCTCAACTCACAACTTCTCGAATACGAACTTCTTATCTTCTTTTGTGGTCTCTCCTGAAAAGTCAGGTATTAACTTCATATTCTAAACATATCCGATTAGTTATTCTTTCTATAATCTTTCGATTCCACGATACTGTGCTCAATACCCTGACCTCATACTCAATTATTCTTTCTATAACTAAGATCTGTTTTTATGAAGTGATAGTCCGCCGATGTTTCTTTACACATCTATGGAAATCTCGTTGTATGTGGCAACTGTATTCAATACGTCTGTAAATGTTCAATCGTTTGACTTTTCATCCGAACTCTGTACACTCCGATTATGAACCTTTTCATTCTCGATTTTCCGGATGCCTTTATCTATGATCGGTAAAGGTCTCTTTTTCACAGGAACTTTCATTTACCGTACCACTGACATATTGAATTGTAACTGAAATCACGCTGTCCATGGGACCCTTGCCTCCTTATCGCTTATTTTAAACATCTGAGAAAATATCTTTCTTCATATTCTCTCATCTGTAATCCTTTTATGGAACTGATTTTTAGTTCTTTTTTGGATTGACTTTATAATAGCACCAAGCTTTTATATTGTCAAGTAATTTTTCATATTTATTTTTATTATTTTATAACTTTATATTTTGTATCTTTTTTTCAGTTAATTTAACCTATTATGATAAACAGATCCGGTTCACATAATAGCTGTCTTTTCGCTTGGACAGCAGAACTGTACATTCCCCGCTTCCGAACAAAACAGTAAAATAAGAAGCTGCACATGACAGCCTCTTACCTCATTTTTATTTAGCAGATCTCCGCTCCGGACGGCATCGGTTTTTCCGGCGTCATAAGCGCCAGGTTTCCATCGGTGTCTTCTGCACACAGAAGCATTCCCTCAGACAGCACGCCTGCCAGTTTTGCCGGTTTCAGATTCACAAGCACCATCACTTTCTTGCCGACCATTTCTTCTGCCGTATAATGTGCTTTGATTCCGGAAACGATCTGTTTTACCTGACTTCCGATCTTCACCTGAGAACAAAGCAGCTTTTTAGATTTTTTCACTTCCTCACAGGCGATGATCTCGCCTACCTGAAACTGCATTGCGCCGAACTGATCGAACGTGATCTCCGGTTTAGCCTCGATATCGATTCCCTCTTCTTCTGCCGTTTTTTCTTCTTCGGAAGTCTCGTCTTTCTGCGGATGAAGCGCTTCCACTTTCTCCATCACTTCATTCAGATCCAGACGCTGGAACAGGATCTCCGGCTTATCGGTCACATGTCCGCCGCCAAGCTGCTCTAAAATCTTCTTGCTTGTAGATGGCATAAAGGATTCCAGAAGTACCGCGCCTGCGGAAATTCCCTGGATCAGGTTCCACAATACAGTTTCCAGACGGTCTTTCTTCGCCTCGTCTTTTGCCAATACCCAAGGCATGGTCTCGTCGATATATTTGTTGCAGCGTTTGAACAGGTTGAAGATTTCTGTCATCGCATCCGCCACACGGAGCTCTTCCATCTTGTCTTCCACCAGTTTCGGCGCATTTTCCATCACCGCTTTCAAGTCCGCGTCTACTTCTTCTGTCACACCCTTATCTGTCACAGTTCCGCCGAAATATTTATTGGTCATGGAAACCGTACGGTTCACAAGATTTCCCAGCGTATTGGCAAGATCGGAATTCATACGTTCTACCATCAGTTCCCAGGAGATCACACCGTCGTTTTCAAACGGCATCTCATGAAGCACAAAATAACGCACCGCGTCTACACCGAAGAAATCAACCAGTTCATCCGCATACAATACGTTTCCTTTGGATTTGCTCATCTTTCCGTCTCCCTGCAGAAGCCACGGATGTCCGAAAATCTGTTTCGGGAGCGGCAGATCCAGCGCCATCAAAAAGATCGGCCAGTAAATGGTATGGAAGCGGATGATATCTTTTCCGATCAGATGCAGATCTGCCGGCCAGTCTTTTTTAAACTGCTCCGTATTCTCTCCGTCACAGTCATATCCGATTCCGGTAATGTAATTCGTCAGAGCGTCCAGCCATACATACACAACATGTTTCGGATCAAAGTCCACCGGGATCCCCCATTTGAAAGATGTTCTGGACACACACAGATCCTGCAGTCCCGGGAGCAGGAAGTTGTTCATCATCTCATTCTTTCTTGATACCGGCTGGATAAATTCCGGATGTGTGTTGATATGTTCGATCAAACGATCCGCATATTTGCTCATTTTGAAGAAATAAGCCTCTTCTTTTGCCGGCTGTACTTCCCGTCCGCAGTCCGGACATTTTCCGTCTACAAGCTGGGATTCCGTAAAGAAAGACTCGCAAGGCGTACAATACATTCCCTCGTAGTGTCCTTTGTAAATATCGCCCTGATCGTAAAGTTTCTTAAAGATCTTCTGAACCTGTTTCTCATGGTACTCATCGGTTGTACGGATAAATTTGTCATAAGATGTGTCCATCAGATCCCAGATCCGTTTGATCTCGCAGGATACATTGTCCACGAACTGTTTCGGAGAAATACCCGCTTCCTCGGCTTTCAGTTCGATCTTCTGTCCATGTTCGTCTGTTCCGGTCTGGAAAAATACGTCATATCCCTGACTTCTTTTATATCTTGCGATCGCGTCCGCAAGTACGATCTCATAAGTGTTTCCGATATGCGGTTTGCCTGATGTGTAAGCAATCGCAGTTGTAATGTAATACTTTGGTTTCTCAGCCATTTTTATCTCTCCTTTTTCGTTCTCAGCACGGCGGCAGAATGTCTGCCCATGATCACCACAGCTTCTCCGTGCTCTACTATATATTCATCCGGCATCGTTGTATATCTTTCTTCATAAGAATACATCAGCCGTTCCATCCGGCAGTTCTCGGGAACCTCCGCCCGCCATACCGGAATCGTCAGTTCGCGCAGTTCCTTGCTGTTGTTCAGAACGACAACGATCTGTTCCTCTCCCTGAAACCGGCCGTAGGCAAGAATATTCTTCTCCCAGTACAGCATACAGATCGATCCGCACCGCAGCGGAAGTTCTTCCTTGTGGATCCGGATCATTTCACGGTGAAATTCGATCAGTTCCCGATTCTCATTTCCCCAGGGATACGTCCTCCGGTTGTCCGGGTCCGTAAATCCACAAAGTCCTGCCTCGTCTCCGTAATAGATCGTCGGCGATCCCACCCAGGTCATCTGGACGGCGACCGCCTCCCGCATGACAGCCAGGTTCACTCCTTCTTTTGCCGCATTGCTTCCCAACGTTCCGACACGACCGACAATATGATTTGTCCTCGTCAGAAACCGGGAATGGTCATGATTGGACAATTCATTCATCGCCACCTGCAAAGATGGGGTCAGCATGCACGACATAAAATGATCCATCGCCGCGACAAAATTATCCGCATTCCCCCAAAGATCCATCCGCCGTTCATCACTGTGCTTTTCCATCCCGGTCAAAAACCAGGTCAGCGGTTCCATAAACGCATCATAATTCATGACACTGTCCCACTCGTCTCCCTGCAGCCATTCCGCAGGGTCTCCATAATGTTCCGCGAGGATCAGCGCATCCGGACGGACAGCTTTTACTTCTTTTCTGAACCGTTTCCAGAATAAATGATTGTATTCATTGGAATATCCAAGATCCGCCGCCACATCCAGACGCCACCCGTCCACATTATACGGCGGCGAAACCCATTTTTTCCCGATGCCGATGATATAATCTTCCAGTCGTCTTGAATCTTCATAATTCAGCTTCGGTAATGTATCATGTCCCCACCAGCCGTCATAACTTCCATTATACGGCCATGAGGAATCTCTGTCATCTTCAAAACGGAAAAACTCCCGATACGGACTTCCGGCGCTGACATACGCGCCTTTCTCGTATGCTTCCTGTCTTTCATAAATCAGCTCCCGATCCATCCATTTGTTGAACGAGCCACAATGATTGAATACTCCGTCCAATATCACGCGCATTCCGCGCCGGTGCATCTCTTCCACCAGTTCCGCAAACAATGCATTGCTTGCTTCCAGATTTTCTTTCTCCCCGGTACGGATCTGGTACATCGACGCATCACGGTTGCCCTGCGCCCCCTCCGGAAGCGGACTGCCTCCGTCTTTGACGATCCGTCCGTAATGCGGATCGATATAATCATAATCCTGAATATCATATTTATGATTCGACGGAGATACAAACAACGGATTGAAGTAGACCACCTCTACCCCCAGTTCCTGCAGATAATCCAGTTTTTCAAGAACACCCTGCAAGTCTCCGCCGTAAAACCGCCGCACATCCATTGCCGTTGGAGGTTCTGCCCAGTCCGTCACTTTCTCGCACGGCGCGCCGATATAAATATACTCCCGCGATTCCACGTCGTTGGTCGGATCGCCGTTGTAAAAACGATCTACGAAAATCTGATACATCACGGCGCCTTTTGCCCAGTCCGGCGTGGAAAATCCGGGCGCGATCCGGAACTGATAGAATGTGTTCAAATTGTCCGAGACGCCATATCTGGTAAAGTAGCAGACCTCATCTCCGCTGACGATCTTAAAATAATAGCAAAACGTCTCTTCCTCTAACTGCCACGTTGTCTCATAATAATCAAATATCCCACGGGAAGACGCTTTTTCCATTTGTATTTCTTCTCTTCCCTCTGCAACAAGGAAGACGCCTGAGACGTCTTCCTTTGCCGTTCGAAACCGCAGCACGATTTTTTGATTTTTTTCGGGCTCTGCCGGTATCACATACGACGAAGTCCCATCACAAAACAGTGCTTTTCTATTCATAAATCCCTCCTGTCAAAATACAGGACTCCTGACTCTTTATTCTTCAAAAAGAGCTTCAAATTCCTTACGCGTGATCTTTTCTTTTTCCAGCAGAAGCTGCGCGCAGGATTCCAGAACCGAATGATATTCCTGCAGGATCTTTCTCGCTTTCGCATAACATTCGTCGACAATACGTTTCACCTCTTCGTCGATCGTTCCCGCCACTTTCTCTCCGTATCCTCTGGATGTATGACCAAAGTCCCGTCCGATAAACACTTCATCGCTGTCGTTATCATAATTGATCAGACCAAGCCGCTCTGACATACCAAACTTCGTGATCATCGATTTTGCGATCGCTGTCGCCTGTTTGATATCCTGTGAAGCTCCTGTCGTAATATCGTCGAAGATCTCTTCCTCTGCCACACGTCCTCCGAGAGAAACGGTGATCTCCTGAAGCATCTGCCCTTTCGTATTGAACATCTCATCTTTTTCCGGAAGCGGCATCGTATAGCCTCCCGCACCGCCGGTCGGAACGATCGATACACTGTACACCGGTCCCACGTCCGGAAGTACATGGAACAGGATCGCATGTCCCGCCTCGTGATAGGCTGTGATCCGACGCTCTTTTTCCGATACGACACGGCTTCTCTTCTCCGGTCCGATCCCGACTTTTACAAATGCATGACGGATATCCGCCTGCTGTAAGTATACACGGTTCTCTTTTGCTGCCAGGATCGCCGCCTCATTCATCAGATTTTCCAGATCCGCTCCGGTAAATCCTGCCGTCGTCTGCGCGATCTGCTTCAGATCTACATCTTCCGCAAGCGGTTTGTTCTTGGAATGGACTTTGAGGATTTCTTCTCTGCCTGCCACATCCGGTCGTCCTACGATCACATTCCGGTCGAAACGTCCCGGACGCAGGATCGCAGGATCCAGAATATCTTTCCGGTTTGTCGCCGCCATAACGATAATGCCCTCGTTGACGCCGAATCCATCCATCTCGACAAGCAGCTGGTTCAGTGTCTGCTCACGCTCGTCATGTCCGCCGCCCAGACCGCTGCCTCGTCTTCTCGCCACAGCGTCGATCTCATCGATAAAGATGATACACGGCGCATTTCTCTTGGCATCCTGAAACAGATCGCGGACACGAGACGCGCCGACACCGACAAACATCTCCACAAAATCCGAACCGGAAATACTGAAAAACGGAACGCCCGCTTCTCCTGCGACCGCTTTCGCAAGCAACGTCTTACCGGTTCCCGGAGGTCCCTCTAAAAGAACGCCTTTCGGGATCCGCGCTCCGACCTGAATATATTTCTTCGGCGCTTTCAGGAAATCTACGATCTCCTCCAGCTCTTCTTTTTCCTCCCGTAGTCCGGCAACCTGTGCAAATGTCACTTTCTGCTCATCCGGCGAACTCATTTTCGCACGGCTCTTCCCGAAATTCATTGCCTTGGCGTTGCCTCCGCCATTCTGGCGGTTCATCAGCATAAAAAGTAAAAATACGCCGACCATCGTGATCAGTACCGGAAGCAGGATCGTTGTCATCCATGTATCTTCGTGCACATTCAGCAGCCGGTAATTGGATACTCCCTCTTTTTCAAGCATATCCTGAATCTCATTGACATCGGATACATATACCCGTCTTACAGCTCCGCTGTCTTTTAATGTGATCGTAACCACACCGGTGGGCGCCGTCTTGTTCTGAGAGATCGTCAGATCCGCCACATTGTCGCTTTCCACTTCCTGAACAAACTGGGTGTAGGTGATCTCCTGTCCCTGCTGCTGCATTTTCCCCATGAACCAAAGCGATCCAAATACGATCACAATAAACATCAGGAACGGAACACCGTTAAATCCCCTGTTTTTGCTGTCTTTATTCAAAGCCTGATACTCCTTCCTATTCCAGACCTTCCACCACTCCGATGTATGGAAGATTTCTGTATTTCTGTGCGTAGTCCAGACCATAGCCGACTACGAACTCATCCGGGATCTCGAATCCCACATAATCTACTTTCACATCACGCTCTCTGCGCTCCGGCTTATCCAGCAGTGTACACAGATGGATGCTCTTCGGATTGCGTTTTTTCAAAATGTCGATCAGGTAATATAACGTTCTTCCTGAATCAATGATGTCCTCCACGATCAATACGTCTTTCCCCTCGATCGCTTCATCCAGATCTTTCGCGATCCGAACGACTCCGCTGGAGGTGGTTCCGTCACCATAACTGCTGACACACATAAAATCCATAGAAACCGGCACGGTGATCCGTTTTGCCAGTTCGCACATAAAGAACACGCCGCCTTTCAGCACACAGATCAAATGTACCTGTTTGCCGGCATAGTCTTCGCTGATCTTCTTTCCGAGCTCCATAATTCTTTTGTCTACATCTTCTTCCGATACCAATACGCGTATTGTTTCAGCCATTTTTCTTTTCCTCCGTTGACTTCATTTTCTCTACATCGATCTGCAGGATCCTCTTCGTTTCACTGCTGATCCGGTATGCACTGCCCATCCGGTATCCCAGGATCCATACGATCCGGTTCCCCTCCGCGATCAGTGGGATTTCTTCCCGTTGTTTGTACGGGATTTTCTCATTTACAAACCAGGACTTCAATTTCTGCCGGTGTCCTGCACCGTCCACGGTGATCCAGTCGCCGCTTTGACGCGTCCTGATATGCAGACACTTTTTTATTATATCATAGTCAAACCATTTCGTGTAGGTTTTTTGCGGAATATCTGTCCCCTCCGACAACGGATTTTTTTCCAGGATCCGGCAGGTCACTTTCAGATTTTGTTCCGGCAGAACCGTTGTTCCCGGAATTGTCAGACAAACTGCAGTTTGTTCCGCGCGCCGTTCTTTTACAGGCTGTTCTTCTTCGTACCGGATTTTTTTCAGGCGTACGCCCTCATACTCGCGCACTGCGCGCACGCGCGCCGGAAGATCCAGACAGCGTCCGGGCTGTTTTTCCAGCAACGCACGCACATCTTCCACATGCACACGCCCCAGATTTTTCTGCGTTGCCGCGGTTTCTGTCAGGCATCGGAAGATCACCTTGTTCTGCAGCAATTCCGGATACTGCGAAAGCGGCTCTTTCCGGATCAGACAGATTTCGTCCGATTCTTTTTCCACACACGCCCGATACGCTGCTTCGACCTGCATCTCCACATAATCGTCCAGCTCCCGGAGTTCCTCCATCGTCGTATTCATATGCCGGATCGTCTGCCGGTTGATCTGCTCCTCCAGCACCGGAAGCACGAGATGCCGCAGTTTGTTCCGCGTATAGTCGGTTTCCAGATTCGTCGCATCCGTACAATAAGGCTGCTGCCGTTTTTGAAGAAATATTTCGATTTCTCCCCGCGTCATTCCGAGAAGCGGACGGATATAGACGCCGTTGACCGGACGGATCCCGCCCAATCCATGCAGTCCGCATCCGCGGCACAGATTCCACAAAAACGTCTCGGCATTGTCATTTTCATGGTGCGCCAGCGCGATTTTGCAGGCGTTCCTGCTCTGCATTTCCTTTTCAAACAATTCCCTGCGGATCTCCCGCCCTGCTTCCTCCAGAGATTGTTTCCTCTTTTTTGCCGTTGATTCCAGATCCACCGAAAAAACCTGCAGCGGCACGCCATATTTTTCACAGAGATCACGGACAAACTGTTCATCCCGGTCGGACGCCTCCCCGCGGTATCCGTGATTGATGTGTACCGCATAAAATGCAAAATCCATTTCTTTTTGGAGCTCCAGAAGCGCGAAAAACAGGCATACCGAATCTGCACCTCCCGATATACCTGCCACAATCCTGTCTCCGCTTTCGATCATATGATATTTTTGAATATATGCTTTTATCGTTTTCATATGTAAACTATAACGCAACTTTGTAAGAAATTGCAAGATGTGCGTTCACTTTTCCCATACTCCGATCACCAGAACCGTCATATCATCCTGCGGCGGTTCTTCACTCCAATTCTGTACCTGTTGTAAAATGTGATTTGCAAACTCTTTCGGGTTGATCATCGACGTTCCCTGAATGATCGTTTCCAGCAGCACATCCTGTTCTCCGGTCGGCAGCGCATCCATCACCCCGTCCGTCACCATGATCACAAAATCGCCGTCTTTCAACGTCCGTTTGACGGAATCGAGTTCCAGCTTGTGTACCACTCCGATCGGAAGGCTTGTGGAGCTTAAATGTTCTACTTTATCTTTCCGCTTGATAAATGTAGCCGAAGCCCCCGCCTTAATAAATTCACATTCTCCGGTATACAGATCGAAGACACTGAGATCCACCGTAGAATAGTGGATTTCCTCACGCCCCAGTACAAGCGTCGTGTTGATCATCTGGATCGCCGCCTTTTCCGGAAATCCTGCTTCCAGCAGTTCTTCCAGAAGTTCGATCACTCTGGTACTCTCCCTGCATGCCCGCACGCCCGATCCCATTCCGTCGGAGAGCGCCGCGCTCTGCCTGCCCCCCTGAAGATTTGCCATCATAAAATTGTCCCCGGAGATCTGACTGCTGCCTTTCCCGATCCTCGCCACGCCATGCAGCGTATAATAGCGCGGTCCCTCCAGACAGATCACCGTCGCATACTCTTTCCCGAGCATTTGCGACTGGGTTCCCTCCGGCACGAGCCTCCGCCCCATTGCCGCGGAAACTTCTTTTGCTACTTCTTTCACTGTCACATACTGTTCTTTCAACGAGCGGGCAGTGACATGCACCTCATACTTTCCCTCTTTGTTCATAAAGAAATTGGTGTTCAGAACCCGCACGCCGCGCCGTTTCAGATTCGCCGTGATCTTTTTCGACAGCCGTTCATCGGTAAACATACTGTCCTCCAACTCTTTTGCGGAAATCCGGATCAGATCTGCAAACGTGTCCATCTGCAACGCGCATCCCTCCCGGCTCTGGGCGATACGGTTCACCCACATCATATTCTGCCTTGCCTCATGAAATGCTTCCAGTATTTCCCGCAGAAAACGCGGCGCTTTGACACAGCACTGCTGCAGCCGTCGTTTTGTCTCAGTATTCAGTTCATTTCCATACCGGTCTACTGCAGAAAGGATCTCATATCCCATCTGATACGTCCGCACAAAATTTTCTCCCCAGCACCAGGAACATTTTTCACATTGTCCGCATACCTTTTCTTTCACACAGTCAAACATCCGCTCGACTTCATCTTCGGTAAACGCTTTCTTCTTTTCTTCCATCCTGAGAAATGTGTTTGTAAGCTGCTTCATCGAATCCGCAAGCTTTTCGATCTGTGTCACATACGGGCTGGTATGTAATACTTGTCCCACATCCATTTTCCGACTCCTCCCGTCCCGATTTTCGGTTGTGTTTTTTATTGGTCAGTATGTATCCTGCCCAATAAAAAAACTCCGGGAATTTCTCCCAGAGTTTCTCTTTCGTAACGCCCGCTCTATTCTGCGGGTTTAAATATGATCTCGTTCGGGTCTACCAGTCCCAGCTTTTCTTCTGCGACATCTTTGATATACTCGTCTGTCTTGACATATTCTTCATATGCTTTCACTTCCTCCGCACGCGCCTGCTCTTCCGATATCTGCGCGCGAAGCTCCGCTTCCTGCTGGCTGTAAAGCCGCTTCTTTCCATACAGGCTCACTGCATTCACCGACAACACGCCCGTCAGCATGACTAAAATCGAGCATACGATCAGCACGCTCCGCCTATGCTGTCCAAACACAGAACTCTTACGCTTCTTCCGCCTCGTTTCGTTTTTCCTACGATCCATCTGTACTCACCCAACTTATCAATCCATTCATAGGTTCCCCTGCCTATAACTTTCATTCTATCGGTTTTGTCTTCGTTTTTCAAGGGCTTTCTTCCATTTTGACATTGTTTTTTTCAAGAAAATTTTGATAAAATATGCCAGGATATTTCCAACTGCGACACCAAGCACGAAAAACCAGCGTATACTCCCATATGTTGTCTGATACATTTGCCGAAATATGTAGGCGCTGATTCCGAGCCAATACAAAAAATCTTCCGCATTGACCGCTGCGATGTGATGCGGGATCAATTTTCTAAAAAGGACAAGGATCTGATAGGCGGAAAATGTCACCACTCCGGTCAGGACTGCGTAGAGGAATATACTCGCCTCTTTTCCGATTCCAAGCATCATCCCCATCGCCTACCGGAATAATTTTGCAAAAAAATTATCGTTGGAACGATTGACCTGACTTGTATTGGAATAGGCTATGCTGTCGATATTTCCCGACAGATCAACTTCCCCTTTCTCCACACTGAGCCGGTTCACATGCAGATCCGTGCCTTTTACCATCAGCATTCCCTGCTCCGTCTCCAGCAGAATCTCGTTCAGATCAAACGAAAGTACATCCAGCACCCCTGTCACCATACTTGTCTTTCTATTATTGATCACCAATTTGTGCGTCTTCGCAATCTGCCGCTCTTCCATCCCAAATCCCCCTTTGTTTTCATACCTTTCCTATGTATATGACGGGAGATCCGGTTTTATGTTATCTCCGGCGTCGGTGTACATGGGGAAAACGGTCGCCGAAGCGCAAATCCCATAACGCGTATTTCCCTTTGCCGCGTATTTCCCTGTGTACACTGACGCTATGTGGCTTATAAATAGCGGAACAGATCTTTCGCTTCTTCTTTTTTGGTCGTGTCCTGCAGATCCAGAACTTCCACTTTTACCGTCTTTGTTCCGAACTGAATTTCGATCACATCGCCGATCTTCACTTTCACGGATGCTTTCGCCGGTTTGCCGTTGACCAACACACGTCCTGCGTCACATGCTTCATTGGCTACCGTTCTCCGTTTGATCAGCCGGGACACTTTTAAAAACTTATCCAGTCTCATGATTCTTCTTTCCTCCTGTTTCTTCTGATTCCTATATCCGTTTTCCTTTTTCCGGATATGTCTGCCTGTATATTTCCGCCCGCTATCCGCCGGAAAAGCGCTGCCTATGTTAAAAGAAAAGCAGGGGCAAGTCCCCTGCTTTTTGTTTATCTTCCGTTCTGATAATCTCTGATTACTCGTTTACAGCATCTTTCAATGCTTTTCCTGCTTTGAACTTCGGAGCTTTGCATGCAGCAATCTTCATAGTCTTGCCTGTCTGCGGGTTTCTTCCCTCTCTTGCAGCTCTCTCGGAAACTTCGAATGTTCCGAATCCAACGAGCTGAACTTTCTCACCCTTCTTCAATTCTTCTGTAACTACATCAGCGAAAGCCTTGATCGCTTTCTCTGCGTCCTTTTTAGAGATGTCTGCATTCTCTGCTACTGCTGCGATAAACTCTGTCTTGTTCATGGATAAATCCTCCTCTTTATTGTAGTAGAATATTCATATTCTGACTCATTCATAAAGGCATGTCCTTGCGTACGGCATGACTTTACCTTTAAATACTGTTATACCTGTTTCATATATCTTTGTCAAGATATTTCCACGTTTTCAGCGGTTTTTAGCGGTTTCTGAGCAGATTCTACATCATCCGGTCGATCATCGCGAGGACTTCTTTCCCCATATCGGCAGATTTCGCGTCGGCATCCTCCAAAGAAGTTCCCTTTACGCCGTAATAGAATTTGACTTTCGGCTCTGTACCGGACGGTCTTACGCACAGCCATGCGTCGTCTGTCAGGTCGTAATAAAGGACGTTGGAATTCGGCAGACCTGTTCCGGTCACTTCTCCGGTCTCCATGTCTTTGATCTCGTCGGTCTTGTAATCTCTTGCTTTCAGCACTTTATATCCTGCGATCTCTGCCGGAGGATTCTTCCGCAGCGTCTCCAGGATCTCCTGGATCTTTGCAAGTCCCTCGATTCCCTTTAACGTGATGGACTGGATATCGTCTTTGTAATATCCGTAACGCTCATAGAGTTCGATCATCGCATCCCAGAGGTTCATGCCTTTTGTCTTATAGTAAGCTGCGGCTTCGCACAACGCCATCGTTGCCACGATCGCATCTTTGTCGCGCGCATGTGTTCCGATCAGGCAGCCGTAGCTTTCCTCAAATCCGAACAGGTAGTTTCCTTTTCCGGTCGTCTCAAATCCAAGGATCTGCTGTCCGATATACTTAAATCCGGTCAGACACTCGATCAATCCTGCGTTGTAATACTTCGCGATCGCATCCGCCATGTTGGACGTCACGATCGTCTTGATCAGATATCCGTCATCCGGCAGTCCTTTCAGCGCTTTTCTCTGTCCGATCTCATAATCCGCCAGCAGGCAGCCGGACATATTTCCTGTCAATGTATGATATTCTCCGTCTTTGTCTTTCACACGAACGCCGAGACGATCCGCATCCGGGTCTGTCGCCAGCACGATATCCGCATCCACTTCTTTCGCCAGCTTCAGACCAAGATCGAATGCTTCCGCCGCTTCCGGGTTCGGATAGGAAACAGTCGGGAATTCGCCGTCCGGCAGCTCCTGTTCTTTGACAACGTATACATTCTCAAAACCAAGTTCTTTCAAAATACGGCGCGCCGGGATATTGCCGGTTCCGTGAAGCGGTGTGTACACGATCTTCAGATCTTTTCCGACTGCATCGATCGCATCCTGATGAAGCACCTGTGTTTTCAGTTCCGCAATATACGCGTCGTCGATCTCTGCTCCGATCGTCTCGTACAGTCCCGCTTCTTTTGCCGCGTCAAGAGACATCGTCTTCATCGTCGTGTAATCTTCGATCGCCCTGACATCGTCCATGATCCCCTTATCATGCGGCGGTGTGATCTGCGCGCCGTCCTCCCAGTATACTTTGTATCCGTTATACTCCGGCGGATTGTGGCTTGCAGTGATATTGATCCCGGCGATACAGCCAAGCTTTCTCACGGCATAAGAAAGTTCCGGCGTCGGTCTCAGAGATTCAAACACATAGGCTTTGATCCCGTTTGCCGCCAGACAAAGCGCCGCCTCGTCTGCAAATTCCGGAGACATCCGGCGGGAATCATAAGCGACTGCCACGCCTTTCTGTGCGTTACCGCTTTTGTGGATATAATTGGCAAGTCCCTGCGTTGCTTTCCGCACCGTGTAAATGTTCATCCGGTTCGTTCCTGCTCCGATGATCCCGCGAAGACCGGCCGTTCCAAACTCAAGGTCTGTATAAAAACGCTCTTTGATCTCGTTCTCGTCATCTTTGATACTCTCTAACTCTGCCTTTGTTGCCGTGTCAAAATAAGGATTGGAGAGCCATTCTTCATATCGTTCTTTGTATTCCATTGTGTATACCTCCTGCCAAAATAGTCTGTCTTCATTATACAACAGGCATTCACAAATGAAAAGCAAATATCTGCTCAACAAACCGCATTTTTTCTTCGGTCTGCCGGATCGCCGTTTCCAGCTTCTCCACACTTTTCTCCGGAATCCACGCTTTATTGGATTGGTAGTAGGCATTTGCAACTTTCCAGAATTTCTCCGGATAGATCAGTTTCAGCGAAATATATTCGATCTCCGCCTGACTGAGCGGACGGATCCGGCTGTACATTTCCAGCATCGCATCGCCGAATTTTACATCCCAGTGATGTTTCTCCATGACTTTCCTCAGAAAATAATACAGATCCAGCACCTGCACATCCATCCGGAAATGCTCAAATCCCGTTGTCGCGACCCGTTCCCTGCATCCCCATCCGTCTGACGTTCCGTGTACGCCCGCCGGCATCAATACATTGTGATAATTATAATCCCCGTGGACCAGTCGTTTCCCGCAGATACTCTGCTCGTATAACGTTTCATATCCGGAAGTTTCCAGCTGCTCCGCCGCCCGCGTCGCCAGCCGGATCATTTTTTCAAAATGTTGTAAGAACAGTGCTTCAAACTTTCCTTTATTTCTCCGCTTCCGGATAAACGCACGCACTTTTTTCAACTCTCTTGTATGACATAAAAATTCTTCTTTCAAATGTCTTCCTGCCGGCGGCATCTTCACGTTTTCTGCTGTCTGCGTCCCGTCTTCACACAAAGCTTCTCCCGTTGCCGGATCTGCAGCGTCATCTTCCGGATCCGGTTCCCAGCGCATCTTTTGATGGAGCAGACTCAGATTCCGTACAGCTTCCAGTACATCCCCCTCCCTGCGAACATCACATTCCCGACCGCCGAACCAATGTTTCAGCATATAACGTGTTCCGTCCCTCGACGTACTGATCAGCTCCTGTTCTTTTGTAAATACCGGAAGATCCACATTTTCATACCCGCTCCTCGAAAGTTGACGAAGTAACTGATACAGCAGAAGCGCACGCCCGTCGGAGATGCCTGCCTCTTTCAGCAGCATCAATCCCTCGTTTGTTTCGCAAAAAAACGCACCCCTTACTTTGCGGGTGCTGATTATCTCAATGTCATACTGGTTTAAAATTTCCAATTCATACTCTCTCATGGCTGCCCCCTGCATTTCTACGATTCTTAACTCTTTTCAATCTATGAGGCGGGCAGCCAAAGTATGCTAAAGCCCTAATCTTTCTTTTACATATTCACACAAAAGTTCTTTCTTATTGCATTCCGGTTCGTCGATGACCCATTCCAGCAGTTCGTTCAGCATACTGCCGAGTTTCCGTCCGGGCTCCATGCCGAGCTGCATCAGATCTTTTCCGGTAACCGCCAGACCGCGCAGGTTCACGCAATGTCCGCTGATCAATGTTTCCTGATAAATCTCCCGCATCTCGATGATATTCTCGATCTTCTCTTTTTTACGGTACGGACTCTGTGCTTTGACATCCGCCATACGCACGGCGAGATAATACGGGAACAAGTCCACTCCGATCCGGTTCATTGCGCGGCGCACATTCTGTGGCGTCGCTTCGATCCGGTAATCGTGATAGCAGACCAGCTTCGTCACCTTTTTGATCGTATCGTTGTCAAATTTCAGACGGCGCATCACGGAGCGCGCAAGTTCTTCACTTACGAGCGCATGCCCTTTAAAATGATCCCGTCCCTTTTCATCGGTCGTCTTCATCGCCGGTTTTCCCATATCATGGAACAACATCGTAAGTCTGAGGATCTTATCCCTCTTGACGCTCTTGATCGCATGCAGCGTATGTTCCGCCACATCATATTTGTGATGCGGCGTATTCTGCGCCACGCCGACCATTGCATCCCATTCCGGCAGGATCACTTTTGTGATCCCGAGTTCATACGCATCCTGAATCCGTTCCGGATGAGCGGATACGAGCAATTTCACCAGTTCCGTCTGGATACGCTCCGCACTGATCCGTTCCAAAGTCGGCGCAAGTTTCCGGATCGCTTCCGCCGTCTCCGGCTCGATCGGAAACGCAAGCTGCGCGGAGAAACGTACTGCACGCAGAATCCGGAGCGCATCTTCCGAAAAACGTTCCATCGGGTCTCCGACACAGCGGATCAGATGGTGATTCAGATCTTTCATCCCGCCGAATACATCGACAAGCCGCACTTCATCGTTATACGCCATCGCATTGATCGTGAAATCCCTGCGCCGCAGATCTTCTTCTAATTTATTCGTAAAGACAACCTCTTTCGGATGCCGGCCGTCTTCATAAAGTCCGTCGATCCGGTACGTTGTCACCTCAAAACTGTCTTTTCCCAAAAGTACCGTCACCGTTCCATGCTCGATCCCGGTATCGACCGTCCTGCGGAACAGCTTTTTTATCTCTTCCGGCTTTGCGGAAGTCGTAATGTCCCAGTCTTCCGGACGTTTTGCGAGAATGGAATCCCGGACGCATCCACCCACGGCATATGCTTCATATCCGTGCATCTGCAAATTTTCAATAATTTCCGTCACTTTTGCCGGCAGCGTGATCTTCATCTGTTTTCTTCCTTTCCTCAGAACATTTTGATGATTTCTTCTTCTCGTTTTTGGCAACTAAATATTATAACCTGTCTTGGTTGTCTGCTCAACCATTTCAGCGCAGATTTTAATCTTTTTTCGTCGTAACTGGAAAATGCATCGTCCAAAATAAGCGGGATTTCTTCCTCATACATCAGATCCAGCGCAGCCATCCGCAGGGAAAAATAGATCTGTTCGATCGTCCCGCGGCTTAAACGCTCTGCCGGAAGCCGTTTTCCCTCACTGTACACTGACAGTTCCAAACCATCTTCCACAAACAGTCTGCCATACTTCCCGTCGGTGATCTCACTTAAGATCTCCGACGCATGTCTGTTCAGCTGCTCGCCGAACCGGTCGCTCATTCCATGTGCCGCATCTTTCAGATGTTCGCCCGCAAGTTCCAATGCATCCAATGTACGATCCAGCTTTTTCTCCGCAGACGAGCGCATTTCCTCTTCCCGAAGCTGCTCCTCCAGATTATTTTTCAAAACCTGTTTCTCTTTCAGGTCGCTTTGTTTCTGCTCGATCTTCCATTTTAATTTATACACGCGCTCTTCCAACGCTTCTCTGTCTGCCGCATCCCGGTCTGGCTCTTTCTGCTCTTCCGTTTTCTGCTCCGCCGCTTTCGGATAGGTGCGTTCCCACGCATCAGATGGACGCCCCAAAGAAAGATACCCCCACAACAGACAGCCGATCCCGCCCGCAAAAATACCGACAGCCGCCCCGATCACAGCCGTCGGAAAGTGCAGCATCCATCCGCTGAGAAGAAGCAGGATCCCGAGCAGCGCCAGAATGCTGCCTGCCCGTTTCGCCGTTCTCTGCCGTGCAGTTCTCTTCTGCTCAGCCATCTGCCGTTCCCTGCTCCGCGGATCTTCCCTCTGCTGTGTGTTTTTTTCCTGCTCTGCCCGGTAAACCGCCGCTCTTCGTTTCTCTTCTTCTGCCGCCAGATGCTCCCGTGCATCCGCAATCTCTTTTTGCAGACGTTCCGTCTCGTCTTCCACATAACCGATCCGGTCTTCCGTCTTCCTTATCTTCTGTTCCCGCGCTTCCTGAAGTTTCTTCTGCTCCCTCTGTACTTCCCGCGCCCGGATCTTCAGACGCTCCAACGCCCCGGAAAGATCGATCTCACCACTTCCGGTCTCATAATAATTTGCCGCAAAATTTTTCAGTTCTGCCGCCAGATCCTGTCCCGGCTTAGCGCTTAAACGACCGATCGCCGCCGTATTTTCAAAACTTGCTTCGTCGATCCCGCCCAAAAGCATCTCCAGATCGCCATTTTCAACCGACAACTCTTCTCCGTCGTCCTCGCAAATGAGTTCTGCAGATTTATGATATCTGTCAAAATGCCGTTCCAGACGAAAATTACGTCCGCCGCATGTGAACCGCATCATCCCCGCATAATAATTCGGATTCTCCCAGGGCTCATACCTGGAAAATGTATCATTCTTTGCAGCTCGTCCTTTCCCTCTCTCCAATCCGAACAGCATGGCTTTGATAAACGCATAGATCGTCGATTTTCCGTATTCATTTTCTCCGCAGATCACATGAAGCTGCTCCGGAAAGTAAATATGGGTGTCTGTGAATTTTCCGAAATTCATCAAATGCAGTTCCCTGATCCTCATCACATTCCACCCCTGCTTTCCATCAACGCCTGCACGCCCTCGCACAGCGCCTGCCACTCGATACTCTCCGGTACGCAGCCCTCAAAAGATTCGATGTACCGCCCGATCAGATTTCTCCGGTTTTCCTCGTGGATCTTCCGAAAATCATATGCCGGAACCGTCTCGTCCACAATTTCCAGAATATTGCCGGAAACTTCGTCCCATTCCCGTTCAAAGATAAGCTCCGGGTCACGAAAACCTTTCAAAGTAAATTTATAAAGATTTTCCGCTCCCCTCTCTTTTATCATTTCCAAAATCCGGTCCATCACGCTCCGCGCCGTCATCATTTTGTCCACATTCAGCGCAAGATGCAGATATTCCCGCTTTGCGAACGGTACAAAAGAAATCCTCGTCTCTCCGCCCCGGATCTCTCCCCGGATAAACCCATGTTTTCCGGTATCATTTTTATCGGTCGGCTCCAACGCCCCCGCATATGCCGCCATCCCTTTGACGACAATCTGCGGCTTGTGGATATGTCCCAGCGCCACATAATCAAACCCGCTTCGTTTAAGTGCATTTCCATTGATCGGAATATGCTTCTCATCCCCTCCATGTGCAAGCAGTATCTCAATCCCCGCTTTTTTTTGCGCACAAAGTCCGTCATAACGCGGTTCCAAAATCTCTTTCGTCTCATAGCTGAATCCGTAAACCGCCGTGTCCAGATGTTCCAGCACAAGATACTGAGGTCTGTTTCCAAACAGCGGATGTACATTTTCACTCCATGAAAATGTACGATAATACGAATCTTTTCGGATATGATCATGATTTCCTGCGATCAGAACCACTTCCGTATGCGTCAGTTTTGAAAATAAATAATCCACTTCTTTCAATTCCCGGAGCAGCGGCTGACGGTGGAACAGATCCCCCGCGATCAGAAGCAGATCTGTCTGTTCCTGCTCACACAATGATACCACCTCGGAAAAGGTCTCCCATAATTCATCCGGTCGTCTCTTACTGTATGCCGTTCCCGCCTCCGGTTCCGCTCCCAGATGTACGTCTGCAATATGAATAAATCTCATGTTTCACTCCCCTTTTATGAACATACTCCAACGGCGGCGGATCATGGAAAAACAAAAACGCCTTGTCCACTGACATGAAACCGTCCTCCGGACTTTAATGCGTGCATGACACCCCAAAAAAGAAACGGGGCACTCCAAAAGCAGCATTCCGCCTTTGAAGTACCCTCGCCCAATTCACTCTTTGCACTTCCCGCCTGTATCCCTCTTTGCGTTCGTTGTCTGTTCGGTATCTTATAACTCGCAGTTGTTTACAGTTCTCGGGAACGGGATCACGTCACGGATGTTGGACATTCCTGTCAAATACATCACGCAGCGCTCAAATCCAAGTCCGAATCCTGCATGACGTGTGGAACCATATTTGCGCAGATCCAGATAGAATCCGTACTCTTCTTCGTTGAGTCCGAGCTCCTGCATTCTTCCGCGCAGTTTCTCGTAATCATCCTCTCTCTGGCTTCCTCCGATGATCTCTCCGATTCCCGGAACAAGACAATCAACTGCCGCAACGGTCTTTCCGTCATCGTTCAGTTTCATATAAAATGCTTTGATTTCTTTCGGATAATCGGTTACAAATACCGGGCGTTTGAAGATCTCTTCTGTCAGATAACGCTCATGCTCTGTCTGCAGATCGCATCCCCAATGTACTTTATATTCAAATTTATCGTTGTTCTTCTCCAGAAGTTCTACTGCTTCCGTATAAGTCACTCTTGCAAAATCAGACTCTACGACATTTTTCAGGCGATCGATCAATCCCTTGTCCACAAAAGAGTTGAAGAAGTTCATCTCTTCCGGCGCCTCTTCCATCACATAGCTGATCACATATTTGAGCATTGCTTCCGCCAGCTCCATGTTATCGTCAAGATCCGCAAATGCGATCTCCGGCTCGATCATCCAGAACTCGGCCGCATGACGTGTCGTGTTAGAGTTCTCTGCACGGAACGTCGGACCGAATGTATAAATACTGCGGAATGCCTGCGCATAGGTCTCGCCGTTCAACTGTCCGCTTACCGTCAGGTTGGTCTCTTTTCCAAAGAAATCCTGACTGTAATCGATGCTTCCGTCTTCGTTTTTCGGAAGATTCTCCATATCCAGCGTCGTTACACGGAACATCTCTCCCGCACCCTCGCAGTCGCTTCCGGTGATCAGCGGAGTGTGCACATACACAAATCCCCTCTCCTGGAAAAAGCGGTGGATCGCATATGCCGCCAGAGAGCGCACGCGGAATACTGCCTGAAATGTATTGGTTCTCGGACGCAGATGCGAAATAGATCTGAGATATTCGAAACTATGACGTTTCTTCTGAAGCGGATAATCCGGTGCGGAAGCGCCTTCCACCACAACTTCATCTGCCTGGATCTCAAACGGCTGTTTCGCCTGCGGCGTTGCCACAAGTGTTCCAGTCACAACGATCGCCGCACCTACATTCTGCTTGGAAATCTCCTGAAAGTTGTCCATCGTATCATGGTAAACGATCTGAAGCGGTTCAAAATAAGATCCGTCATTTACCACGATGAATCCAAATGTCTTTGAATCACGGATGCTGCGGATCCAGCCGCCGACCGTGATCTTCTGATCCAAATATTGTTCTCTGTTTTTAAATAATTCACGCACAGTTACTAATTCCATTGTGAAATTCTCCTTTAACTCTTTCTTCCTGATTTCTACGAAAGTTCAATGATACCTATTATTATAGCACCAAATCCGCATCAAATACAATCCCATTCTGCTTTCTTGCTTCATCTGCAATCTGAAGTGTATGGAGCGTATGCTGAAGATACGGATGCTCCACGTTCTTCTCCCGGATCAGACATGCAAATCCCGCCACCTCAAACTGCATATTATCCCCACGTCCGTCTTCTCTCTCCGCTGTTGTCTGATATGGGATTTCTTCCGTGCGCCCGTCTCTGTAACGAATTTCAATCTTTTCGGGAACACCGACATGATCCAGAACGATCGCGCCGTCTTCCCCAAGGAAAACGGATGGATTGACAGATTCTGTAATCTTTGAATACACAGCCTCCGCCACCATTTCTTCATACTGCATCAGCACAATGCCGTCTCCCTCAAAACCATTTTCCAGCTTCGTCGAAAATGATTTTATGTCTTTCGGCATCCCAAACAACTGCACAAGCATATAGATCGGATAAACACCAATGTCCATGATCGCGCCGTTTGCAAGCTCAGGACGAAATGCGTTGAGGATCTCTCCTTGCCGGAATTTATCATATCTGGAAGAATACTGGCAATATTCCAGGGTCACGCGCCGCAGCTTTCCGATCTTCGGCAGATTTTCCATGATCAACTGATACGCCGGATCGAATGCCGGACGCATCGCTTCCAACAGAATCACCTGATTTTTCTTCGCACATTCGATCATCTGCTCAGCCTCATTTGCGTTGACCGCCATGATCTTCTCGCAAAGAACATGCTTCCCATGCTCCAACGCTTTTAATGTCTGCGGACAATGCGCATAAGTCGGCGTCGCAATATAAACCGCATCCAGATCTGACTCCAGAAACAATTCATAATCTGTATACACCTGTGTAATACCGTATTTCGCGGCAAATGCATCCCCTGTCTCCTGATGTCTGGAATACACTGCGCACACTTCAACTTCCGGAACGTACTGTACCGCATGCCAGAGACGATCGCTGATAAAATTCGTTCCTACGATCCCAAGTTTGATCGGCATTTTATTTTCCTCCTTTAAAATGAGGGAGTGTAATTGCTCACATCACACTCCCTTAAATTCACGATTAAAAAAGAATACATAATAAAATAATCAATACCACAATCAACAAAAGATATAACCCCAAAAACCATTTGTTATGAGCATGATTTAAAAAAATTAAAATCAATCCCATGAACAGTGAAATAACAATTCCCAACGAAATATTCATGGGAATAAGAAATTCCTTTCCCATATGATCATTAGTTATATTTGTAAAATTAACCATGATCAAAGAAAATACGGAAACAAATAGCCCCATAATCGTTAAAATATTTGCATACACACGATTTATCTTATCATCCAAATTTTTATTTGCATCTTTGATCTGATTCATCCGCTCTTCATATTCATCCTTATATTTGGCAAGTCCTCTATAATGCTCTTCATCATTAAATGCAGCATCCTGTTGATTATTATAAGGATGTTCCGGAATATCTGTAAGCTGTTCAAAAAATATCTGCGCAATGGAATCTCCTTTTTTAATTCGAATCTCCGCAGAAGATATATTTTGAACTCTTAAGAATAATCTGGTCTTATGTCCCGGAAAATAATGTGGTCCCGCAACATGCAACCCTTGACGCATCCGGGAATTTTTCTCTCCGATACGCCCCATCAAGTCCAATGGCATTTTTATCATTTCTTCACTTTCTATGAAAACAACTTCGTTCGGACGCAAACGATATGATTCCACAGTTCCATCATCCTCAATGATTCCTTTAATGTGAACATCATATGATACAGGTTTCACATTATTTTCATCATAACCTTTTTCAAAAATCTCTGATGCCCGTGCTTTTATATCTTTGTCAACCAGTATCATATCTCTTCACTCCCTCTTTATTTGATTTTCTTATTATAGCACACACCCCCAAAAAAACAAAGAGCACGCACTAAGGATTCTTAAGGTCTCTTCAATCTCCCCTCTACTTCCTCCCGCGTCGGAACCGCAACCGACTGATTTAATCCTTTTCCGCCCGGATAAACCTGCAAATCCAAAGAAGTGATCGTTTCTCCCGGTATTACAATATGAGGAAGCTGATAAGTATAATCCAAATTCAACGATCCAAATTTAAAATTTTCATTCTGGTCACCGTCCTTTCTGTCGACCAGTCATCCAATCCATTTGTTCCGATTATATCAATAAATAAAAGATTTTTCTATATCAAAAAATCTCCCGCAGAATATAAGTGCTGATAAACACCTGTTTCTGCGAGAGATCTATTCTCCTACATCTTCTGCCTCTGCTTTTTCATTTATATCTATAATTATTCCGATGCCGGACCGTCAAGACCTTTTGCCCTATCTAGTGCTTCTCCAGCATCTCCTCGAACGTCAACTTCTCCGGCAGTTCTAACGCAAACCGCTTTTTCAGCCAGGCTTCCACCAGATCCACCCATTTCGCCGCATCCGCATTGATCTGTGTTTTTGCGCCTGCGGACGCCTGTGTCGCAACGCTCAGACCATGCATTCCCTCTTCAAAAATATGCATCTCAAACGGTACTTTATGGTCTGCCAGAGCATGCGCCATCCGGAGACTATGCTGAACCGGAACAAGTTCGTCCGCCGATGTCGCCCATAAAAAAGTCGGCGGCGTATTTTCCGTCACAAGACGCGCCGGGCTGACTGCAAGAAGTTTCTCCTCATCCGGTTTTGCATTACCAAGGAATGCCGTATTAGATGCCGCAAAAAGCCCATCTGCCATCGGATCTGAGGATGCGCCTGCTGCTTCTTTCATATAAATGTAATCGCTCAATGTATAGCCGAGGATCAGCGCCGCCGGACGGATCATTTCCTTTGTTGTATGCAGTTTCTCTGTAACGATCGGTTTATCCCAATATACACCATACATAGCAGTATTATGCGCGCCTGCGGAAAAGCCGCAGACTGCTACGCGATCCATATCCACCGACCATTCTTCCGCATGTTCGCGGATGATCAGCATTGCTTTTCCGATCTCACACATCGGATTCGGGAACTGACAATTTTCTTTTACCTCTAACGGCTTTGACAGATCCGGAAAACTATTGTCTCCTTCTCCGTATACCGAATAGCGAAGCACAAATGCATGATACCCCATTGCCGCAAATTTCAATGCGATCGGTTCTGCCTCACGATCGGAACAGCTCATATATGCGCCGCCCGGGCAGATCAAAACAGCCGGTCGTTTTCCCTGTCCACGTAATTCACCTTTCTCTGCGATCACATAAGTGGTCAATGTTACATCTTCTCTGTCTTCATAAAGTTTGATTGTCTCTGTCAACATACTGGTAGCCTCCTATTTTCTTTTATCCTTTCCGATCACGACTGACGCAAAATCCGGATGGAACATTTCTGCCATTGTCATATGATCCAATGCACAGACTCTTGGCTCATATTCCTTTCCGAAAAAGCTTTCAAATGGTTCCCCTGCATCATAATCCGCCTCTTTGGCTGCACGGATATAACGCAACAGTTGTTCCTTTTTCATTGGATTCGGATTATGTGCGCCGATGTAGGAAACTGCATTCAGATCGTACATCTTTTGAACGGCTTCTACATAAGTCGTAAGATCTGTTGTCTCTTTTGCAAAGAGCCAAACAAACATTCCGGTTGCATCCCCGACGAAAAGTATATTTTTCTCTAAGTATAACACAGAAATGCCGCCTTGCGTATGTCCGGGCGTTTCATAAATTTTGAGTGTAATCCCACCGAGATCAAACACCGTTCCTTCCGAAACTGTCTGAAGCGTTCCCGTTCCACGGCTGCAATATTCTTCCAGATTAAATCCTTCCGGAAGTCCGTTATACGTCTCTCCGGTTTCGAAATTCATACTATTTTCCGCACGTTTTGCATTATCTCTTCGCATCGCCGCCTCTGAATGTTCCTGACAAAGCGCAATATCTTTTTCACCGATATAACACACCTCTTCAAATTGTGCATTTCCTCCGGTGTGATCGCAGTGTCCATGCGTATTGATAATCACCAACGGTTTGTCTGTTACCGAGCGCACCGTCTGTTCCAAATTTCCAAAACCATGTCCTGTATCGATCAACGCCGCCTGTTTACTTCCGACAAACAGATAACAGAATACATTTTCCGGACTTCCGATCCGGTAATACCCATCTTGTTCTTCCACCTGATAATACATAATTTTTTCCTCCCACACACTTACTTTTTTATTATTAATTGTAAAATGTTCCCTCTGATTGATTTATTCTACATCCAAAAGCTGTGCAAAATGTTCGATCTTCACATCTGTTTTCTCATATCCAAATGCATCCCCCAGACCGACTGCCAACATTCCTGCCGCTTTTGCCGCGTCAATTCCCGCGTATGCATCTTCTACGACTACACAGTTTGCCGGATCTTCTTCTAAAAATTCTCCTGCTTTCAGGAAAACTTCCGGATCCGGTTTGGAATGTGTAATATTATTTCCGTCTGAAATCGCATCGAACGCATCCAGCAGTTCCACTTTCTCTAGAATAAACTTTGCATTTTTACTGGAAGAACCGATAGCAAGTTTGCAGCCACGTTCATGCAGTTTTTTCAGTGTTTCCCGAACCTCATCCGACACATCCGCCGGGGTCATCGTCGCGAGCAGTTCCCGGTAAGTATTGTTTTTCTCTTCCATCAGCTCTGCTTTCTTCTCAGCCGAAAGCGGTTCCCCCTCATATCTTTCCAGTATGATTTCCAGACTTTCCGCACGGCTCACGCCGCGCAGACGGTTGTTGATCGTCTCATCAAAATAAATCCCCATCTCATCTGCCATTTTCTTCCACGCCTGATAGTGGAATTTATCTGTAAATACGATCACTCCGTCCAGATCAAATATAAATGCTTTCATTCTTATTTATCCCTCTTGCTTTCCGTAAATTTTCATCAACTCTTCTTTTTCTATAAAAATGCTGACCCGCTTAAATCTTACACGGCAAAGTTTATCCGCTTTCGGATCCATTTCTACAAAAGGATGGTTCAACTGATCCTCTATGACAGCCGTTCCGGCAAATACTTCGTCCACCAGACCGATAAACTCATCCAGATAGCTTTTTGCGATCGGATAGCCATTGTGATTCGGAAGCAGCCAATCGTACGCATCGCCAAGATCTTTTACCCGCTGCATATTTGCCCGAAAATTCAGCATCCGCTCCCGTACATCATACGGTGCTTCCGGATTCTTGGAATTATCAAACATCATCACCTGTCCCACATCGATCTCGTCTCCGCAAAGCAGCAGCCGTCCTTTACGATCCAGGAAAAACAGACTGCTGTTGCAGTGTGCCGGCTTTACATCCAGCACCTCGATCGTACGATTTCCCAACTCGATCACATCTCCGTCTTTGACATAGATTTTCTCATAATCCGGATTCGGAAGCTTTGAAAGATCAAACGGAACCGCTCCCGGAGTTAAAGTTGACGGTGCGTCGATCTTCTCTCCCTCGCTCATATAAACAGCTTCAAACTCTCCGTTGCCCGCCGCATGATCCGGATGAAAATGTGTATTCGCAACAAGGATCGGCTTATCCGTCAGTTTCTCAACAAACGCCCGAAGATTTCCCACACCATATCCGGTATCGATCAGAAGCGCCTTCTCATCTCCCTCTAACAAATACATATTTTCACTGCCGTTCATAAAATTGATAAACCAAGTACCTTCCTTTGCTTCCCATGCAGTGTAACTGCCGAAAATCTGTTCCAGTGTCGGTTCCATCTTACTTCCTCCCGTCTTATACTCTGAATCCTCTGATCCTCCGATCTGTTCAGCCCTCTAATACATTTACTTCTTTCAGTTCTTTGATCGCCTGCTCCAGTTTGTCCGGTTCAAACGGTAAAAATCCCATATACCGGATCTCACCCAACGTATTAAATGCAAACTCCGCATCGCCGGACTGCGCCATTCCCGCCAGTCCCGGCGTATATTTTCTTAAAATCGCAAGCGCGCGTTCATCCTGACCGAGTCTCGCAAGCGTCGTCCCCTCCCCGTACGGATGAAGATAATCCGTTTCCGGAAGATAAATAAATTCATACGTTCCCGCACAAAGGATCTGTTTGCCCTCTTTATATCCCGGCAGTTCTACTTCCGCCTCGCAGTTGAATGGAACTTCTATCACGAAATGCAGCCGTCCGTCGGAACAAATTTCAAAATTGCAGACATATTTTCCGTTCACGGAATCATAACTACACTCCACTTTCGGAAGTCGTACGTCCGGGTGCGGTGCGATGACCGCGCGGGCAAATCCCGGCTCTGCCGGACGGATTCCCGCCGCGTGAGCATACATAAATTCCATCACCGATCCGTATGCATAATGATTCAGCGAGTTCATTCCCGTGCCGCTGATCGTTCCGTCCGGAAGCACCGAATTCCAACGTTCCCAGATCGTTGTTGCTCCCAGATTCACACTGTATAACCAACTTGGGAATCCTTCTTTCAGTAAGAAATCATATGCCAGTTCATACAAACCTGCTTCTGCTAAAACGGTACAAAGAAGCGGTGCGCCGACAAATCCGCATTTAATCTGATTTCCATCTGCCTGTAATTTCTTCTTAAATTGTGCGATCAGATATTCTCGTTCCACATAGATTCCGAATTTTAATGCGATCACATATGCCGCCTGCGTTGTCACTGCCAGTCTTCCGTTCGGAGTAAAATATTCTGCTAACACTGCCTGTCTGATCTTTTCCTCCAACTTCCGATAATGCGCTGCATCTTCTGTCAATCCCAATGTCTCTGCAATTTCTGCTGTCTTACGAACAGACTCACAATAATAGACCGAAGCAATATAAGTATCTTCCGTGCTTCCTTTAAAACTTGTCGGTGTCGCGCCGTCTAATGCCAGCCAATCGCCAAAATGGAATCCGAAATCAAACAGATAGTGCTTTTCGCCTCGTTCTCCGTCTTTTCTGTCAATGTAATCTACCCAGTCTTTCATCAACGGATAACAGTAGTTCATTTCTTCCTGATTTCCGAAATAAGTATACAGTGTATACGGAAGAAATGTTGCAATATCTCCCCATACGCTTCCGGCATCCTCTTTATGTCCGATATTCGGCACATAATTCGGTACAGCGCCATCGATCATCTTCTGTTCATCCCGAAGATCTTTTACAAACTTATGGAAAAATGCACGCGTGTCCATATGGTAACTTGCCGTCGGAGCAAATACCTGCGCATCTCCCGTCCATCCAAGACGCTCATTTCTCTGCGGACAATCGGTCGGCATATCAAGGAAATTCGATTTCAATCCCCAAACTGTATTTTCATACAAGCGATTGATTTTTTCGTGATTTGTATGGATATATCCCGTTCTCTGCAAATCCGAATACAGTACGTTTCCTCGGAATGCTTCTTTCTTCAATTCCCCTGCCCATCCGGTCACACGGACATAACGGAATCCGAAAAATGTAAAATGAGGACGCACGGTTTCCGGTTTTCCGCCGGAAATATAGACAAACTGCGATCTGGCTTCCCGATAGTTTTCCCGATAAAAATTATCGTTCTGTAAAATCTCTCCAAAATCAAGTACCACTTTCGTTCCTTTCGGAAGATCCGCATCAAATTCCACAAATCCTGCAAAATTCTGTCCCATATCCAAAACAATTTCTCCTGCCGGAGTGTGAAGGATCTCTTTTACTGAAATTTGTTCTTTCACTACAACCGGAAGACTTAAGCGGTCCATCAAATGTGATTTTACAAGATTTTTTGTTCCTTCCTCCGCTTCCGGATCCGCAATAACTTCCACCGGTTTCCACGGATTTTCTTTTTCTTCCCAAAGCAGACGGTTCAGGTCTTCTCCGAAATAAATACCGGAATCTTCAATATCGGAACCACAATATTTCCAATTTTGATCGGTACAGATACACGCTGTCGTTCCGTCTTCATATTCCAAATGAAGTTCTGCGATCACTGCCATCCGATCTCCGTAATTTTCTTTCTGACCATCCAGACCGAACTCACCCATATACCAGCCTTTTCCAAGCAAAAATTCCAGACTGTTTTCTCCGACTTCCCCATTTCCGCTGCAAAGTTCTTCTACCGGAAATGTCAGTACTTGTATATTCGCCTCATAATTGTTGACGTATGGAGCCAAAAATTCTTCTCCTAATTTTTTACCATTGAGATAAGCCTCAAACACGCCCACGCCGGAGGCATAAAGTCTTGCTCTCTTAACAGGTTTCGCTGCAACAAACTTCGTGCCGATCACCGGATGGAACGCATCCATCTTCTGTGGAGCGATCCAATCCGCCTCCCATGCTTCCTGCATTTTTCCGGTTTCAAAATAGGCAAGATCACTGACAGCCGTATCGCCTTGATCTCCGGTTACTGTCACACGATAGTAATATGTCGTGCGAGGTTTTAATTCCAGATCGATCTTCTCTCCCGACTGTTTCAGATCTTCCCCTTCTTTTTCCCACAGAACCTGTGAGAACTCTGCATCCTCACTGACTTCGATTTTCGCATGAACCTGTTTTTTACTTTCGGTATCTTCCACTTTCCAAGAACAAAGCAGAAAATCATATGTAAATCCCATCGGGTTCTGGATTCCATTTATTTTTGTTTCTGTAATTCGCATTTATGTTTCTCCTTTTCGCTTACAATCTCAAATCTGACCTATAATTTCAGATCCAGTTTTCCGCAGAATGGATCGATCGGAGATTTTCCCTTAAACTCGCTGTCTCCGCACAATTTCTCAACCACAGCATGGATCACATATTCGGAATTGCAATATCCGTTGACAAATGTTTTGATCATCGGCGCATCCAGCAAATGATACGGATTTCCTACGCTGACAAACAACGCCGGCATTTCATGCACCATCCACGGCATGTTATTTCCAAGACCAAACATCGTATGCCAGTTCAGACGAGATACGGTTTTGTTCGATGCTGTTTCGATATTTCCTACATAGAAGATCAGATCGTAACGGCTCTTAAAGCTTTCCACGGAATCTTCCATCACTTCAAATCCTTCCGGTTCATACACCGTCACTTCAAATCCGCGCGCTTCCAGTTCCCGTACAAATGATTCGCATACTCGTTTGTTCGACGGAAAATCACCCATCAGTTCAAGCAGCACTCTTTTGTGTTTTTTCGGATCGATCGGAAGAAGTTTTTGTATATCTTTTACAAGTGTTACCCCTTCATCCGCACATTCCTTTGCCCAACGATCATACGTCTCGCAGTTCAAAATATCCAATGCCGATGCATCCGGTACAAGCTGTCCTTTTTCCTGTTTCTCCGGCAAATGCATCGCTGCTTTTGTTGCCAGAATACGCTTCACTGCTTCTTCCAAACGAGCGTCCGATAAAATTCCTTTTTCATATCCTTCTCTCATCAACCGGAAATCTTCTTCCATATTTCGATTAAATAAGAACATATCGCAGCCATTTTCAATACTAAGCGGTACTGCCGTTGCTCTGTCCATTGCAGAACAGAAACCAACCATCGGTGTTGCATCCGTTACGATCAAACCGTTAAATCCAAGCTGTTCTCTCAATAATTTCTTTAACAGATTTTCCGATAAAGTTGCCGGAAGAATCCGCTCGCACGGTTTCTGATCAAAATATTCTTCATATGCCGGTAATGCAATATGAGCTGCCATTACAGTCAATGTACCTGCTTCGATCATTTCTTTGTAAATTTTTCCATAACTTTCATTCCACTCTTTGCAGGAAAGAGCGTTCACACTTGTCACAAGATGCTGGTCACGTTCATCCACACCGTCTCCCGGGAAATGTTTTACACTTGTCGCCACGCCTTCTTCTTTTGCACCGCGGATATATGCTTTTCCCATATCGATCACCGTCTGAAGATTGGAACCGAAGGTACGCACATTAGTGATCGGATTGTGATAGTTCAGATCCAGATCCACAACCGGAGCAAAAGACCAGTTCACACCGACTGCCGCTCCCTCGCTGCAACTTACCTTTCCAAGCTGATATGCTCTCTCCACATCTCCGGTCGCTGCGGCAAGCATTTCTCTTCCGTAATACGTTCCTTCTATTGCCGATCCGTTTCCGCCGTATTCCAGATTCGAAGCTGTTAAAAGCGGAATTCTCGAAGCATCCTGCAAGATTTTATGAGACTGTCTTAATTCCTCTCCCGGTCCTTCACGATAAAGCATTCCTCCGATATGCTTTGTCTCCACCAGTTCTTTCAATTCTTTTTCATCTTTCGTAAATACGATCGGGCAAAAAAGCTGTCCGATTTTTTCCTCCAGACTCATAGAATCATAGGTACTCTCTACCCACTGCACTTGCTCTTCTGTTAAGTAAAACGGATTTTCTTTGTACTGAATCATATCCTTATACTCCTTTTCATTTCCATAAATTTTTCGTAACTCTCATACTTTTCAGGTTGATTTCATTTTACAAAATCTCGTTCTAAACTGCCATGTACTTTTTTTTTCAGAATCCGACGTATTTTCACCTTTTGACCATAGCGTCAAAGTACACTGACACGAACCTCCGCTTCACGATATAACACATAAAACCTTTACTTTTTTCCACAGGGCAAGTTGCATGAAAATCAAATTTTCTTTATAATAAATACCATCAACGAACAAGAATACATTTGCTCTTTTGTTCACTGATGGCACTGAAACATGAAAACGAAATAGATCGCTCAGACAAACAGTCTGGCATTGAGGTTAAACTATGGCTTACTACATCACCTATGGTGAATTTCAACAACATATGAAAGATTATTTTTTCCGAACAGGCAGTCGGATGCAGTTTCCGGAAATGGCAGATTACCTTTATCGAAAAGGACTTCTCTCTGAAACGCCTCCGGATCCTATGCTAACTTCTGAAATGTTCGGAGATATGGACGACGATGCGTTTAATAAGATCATCGATCAGCTTCCATTGGAACTGAATCCACAAATTTCAATTACGCCAAAAGTAAAAGAAACAGATATTTTTCCAAACTCCGGCGATGTTTTTATCATCCGTCATCCCCGCTATACACGTCCCACGCCTCACATACATAATTATTTTGAAATTAATTATGTTGCCAGCGGAAGCTGCACGTTTGTCTTTGAAAAAAGTAAACGCATCATGCAGGAAGGAGAGCTTTGTATCATTGCGCCGTCTTCCGAACACGATCTTGTCATCGATGATGACTCCACCGTGTTCTGCATTATGTTACGAAAAAGCACGTTTGATACAACATTCTTTTCCCTTCTCTCACGAAAAGACTTACTTTCCTATTTTTTCCGAACCATTTTACAGGATGATTCTCATGCCAATTATCTCTTGTTTTTTTCAGAAAATAATAAGTGGTTAAAACAGATCATTCATAATGCAATGGGGGAAAGCTATAAAAACGACAGTTACAGTAATGCCTGCTGTATCAGTTGGATCAATCTGCTATTTTCCAACTTACTCCGAAATTACAGCAAAACTTTACAATTTTACGACTACCAGATGGGATCCGACTTCTCACTTGTTTTACAGTATATCCAGCACAATTATCAGACTTTGACATTAGCCTCTCTTGCCGAACTGTTTCATTACAGTGAACCGCATCTATGCACATTGATCAAACAGAATACCGGACACAATTTCACCGGACTGATCAAGCGGCTCCGGCTCGCCGAAGCGATTGACTACTTAACCAATACCAATCTGAAGATCGGCGAGATTGCCGAAAAAGTGGGCTATAACTCTGCGGATCATTTTTCAAGAGTATTCCGCAGCACTTATAAAATGTCACCGCAGGAATACCGCAAGCAAAACAGCCATACGGAAGAAGCCTTCGTTCCGTTTGAGATCAGAAAAGAAAAAGACAAATAAAAAACAGGAATCACTCGGGGCAGCCTACTACGGACATGTATATCCTCCCTTAAGTGATTCCTGTTTTTTATATGTTAACAGAATAAATCATATAATTATTTCTTTTTTAACTTATAAGTTCTGTTGCTATTTTTTCCGATTGCTTGAACTTCTTCTATTTCTTTCAATAATGCTCTTGTTCTTACCGGACTCAATTCTATATAAGCTGCTATATCACTTGTTTTTGATTCACCATATTTTTCAAGATAATCCTTGATTTTTTCAATATTCACCTTTGTTTTCTTCGCTTGTTTTTTATCGCTTGTTTTCTTCGCTTGTTTTTTATCGCTTGTTTTCTTCGCTTGTTTTTTTACAAACGATAATGACAATACCGTCCTGTCCGGATCAAATCTTTCTTCTATTTCTGGTTCAACAAAGCCTTCATCATTCCATACGTTAAAAATATTGGGGACACCGCTTCCCGCCCGTTCACCTATATTAATAAGGTTAAACATTTTCATAAGAGATTTATTCCTCGGATCGGATTCACCACCTAAACGCATCTGTTTTTTTCCTGTTCTAATATATCCGGGGTTAGAAAAGACAATTTTATCCGCTTCCTTCCTAACCACAACTCCACGAACTCCATAATAATCTGCATTAATCAAACAATTCGCCAATGCTTCCCGAAGAGCTTTATGAACCGGAGTATCATCAATCCGCTCACCCCCCACCAACTTAAACGGAACTTTTATATCTTTTATAAGCTTATTGTAAACCCTGAAATAAAAATCACAAACATTACCTGACCACTCTCCGGAACTCGACTGCAATCTATCAGTCCATCGAATGGCTGAATTCAACTCTTCTCTGTAATCCAAAAAGTATTCCGGAAAATGTCTGACAATATCATATTCATTACCAAACATAAGCATTCCTGCCGCTGTCGGATGTAATTCCCCATCTTCATGCGAAATAGCCGCTGCGCCAATACTTCTCAAATACTCTCGATCACTAAGTCTTTCAAATGGATGCCCCTCTTTCAATGTTCTATGACTATTACGATATCCATGAATTGTGTCATAATTTAAATCCTCTATGGATACTTTCTCCAAAATCTCCATATCCATCGTTCTCTCTGTTTGATCCCGGAGCATTGCTTTCACTTGTAGCCGTGTACAGTGATAATCTCCCTCAAAATTTCTCCGAAAAGTCCCGTTAAAAATATCATTATTAATATAAACCGGTTTTTGCTCCCGTTTTGCCATTGGAACGTGTATAACCATTACAACATTTTTATCGGCACCGATCGTATAGGTCTGAATATCATCGTCGGATAATAAATTAAGATTTACTTTTTTCGGGTTATTAATAGTATCCCAAAAATCCTTGCGCAGTTTCGCTGCGTTTTTAAGTCCAGTTGTTCTCCAACTTCCATCTTCCTCTTCTTTTACACCAAGAATAATAACTCCGCCATAACAATTTGCAAAAGCAGAATATGTATCCCACAAAGAATTAGGCAATCCGCCGTTTGCTTTTTTCACTTCTCGCCTATTATCTTCTCTATATTCGTCAAAATGCGAAATATTAAACTCTTTACTCAAATTTATCACCATTCCTTTTTAATGCTTAATCTTTCTAGTTAGATTATAACATATAAAAAGAGGATTCACATTTTATCTGATTTCAAACTCTGCAAAATCAACCTTACCTTCTGCAACGCGGAAATACAATGCCTGTTTTCCTTCGATCTTCGGAAGAGTTATCCACACTTGCTCCCAATTTTCACCGGATTTTTCACAATTTCCGACTACTTTTTCCCCCGCAGCATCTAATAAAACTTCCATCATGCCTTCTCCTCTGAGTGTCAGTCCGATCTTCGTCTCATTTCCGGAAAAAGCAAAATATTTAAATCCTGCCAAAGCGCCTTTTCGCATATTGCAAATATAAGGATACAGATTTTCTTCTTTCGTCAATGTCGCTCCATCACATACCGCATCGTCATTTCGAACCTCTTCTGTAATATACGGCATTTCTTCCGGAAGTTCCGGTACAGCCTCGCCCGGACCTGCCATGATCACCTGTCCGACTTTTTCTCGATCTCCTTCTGTCAGATGACAGGCAATATACGCCGAATACTGTCCGCTTGTCGGAAGCGCTCCATCATTCAAACCACAGCTTGTAATCTCAATCTGCGGAATCGTTCCGTCTTCACAGATCACAACCCGATCCGCACATCCCTGTCTGGAAAATGCAGTTCCATGTGTATGGCGATGCCAGAAAATGTAATACGCACCTTCCACCTCAACAAGTCCGCCATGGTTATTTCCTGTGTAATTGACCGGAAGTGTATTTCCTTCATATCCAATATCTCCGTTGGATACGATCACACCCTTATATTCAAACGGACCTTCCGGTGTTTTTGCCATTCCATAGCAAAGTTCATGCCCTTGCAAACTGGAATAAACAAAATAATACCAGTCCCCAAAATGACGGATGCTGGACGCTTCAAAAAACGGATGTGCTTCATAAGCCGTTCCTTTCGCTGTATCGATTCCATTTGCCACGCATACAGGTTCACTGGTAATGGTGTGCATATCATCCGAAAGTTTTACCATCATCGCTCCCGGAATGTCTAACTCTTCCATTCCCGGAAAGCGCATCGGCGGGCAAAATCCATAGTACAGGTAATTGCCGCTTTCTTCACAAAGTATTGCCGGATCAAACCACCGTCCCACTTCCGGGATCGTCCCGTCTGCTCTTCTCACATAGTCTAAAAATTCATATTCTCCGGCCGGCGTGTCACAAACTGCCACCGAAATCACATTTACCGTATCCAATGCATAATAAAGATAATATCTGCCGTCCTGTCCTTTTGTCACGTCCGGCGCATAAAGCAGTCTCGTTTCCGCTCCGAAAAAGGAGGGTTCATACTCCGGCATCTCTTTGTCATATGGCGCTCCATTGATCGGATCCTGTGTTTTTTTATAAATGACGCCCTCGTATTTCCAGTTTCCAAGATCATCTACCGGCGCGCTCCAGCACACATAATCGTCCTCGCAAAAAGAAGTTCCGTTCCGCTTGTCGTGGCTTCCGTAAATATAAATCCTTCCGTCAAATACATGTGGCTCTCCGTCCGGAACTGTCTCCCAAAACGGTAGATACGGATTCAATCCTAAATGTTTGCTCATCCTCTTTTCCTCCTTCTATCTAAAAAACTGCCGGATCTGCTCCCCTCCCTTGAGCAAATCCGACAGTTTCTCTTTTACTATTTTTATTCTGCTTCTCCCATTTTCGCTTTCATTTCTTCAATCTGTTTTGCATATTTTGCCATCGGGTTCTTAGCAACACAGATGATCAAAATGATACCTGTCAATGTCGGAGCTCCGAATTTCAAGAAGTTCAATGCGAACATTGCGCTGTCCGGCTGCTGTCCGATTGCTCCTGCTACATAACCGGAAGCTGCAAGCACTGCAAGGATACCGGAACTTACAACCGTGTTACCACATTTCTGTGCGAAACCTTTGATCGATGCGATCACACCGTTCGCAGATTTTCCTTCTTTTAACTGAATGAAGTCAATCGTATCGTTTACAAGTACATTAACAAGTGCGTTCTGCATTGCTGCAAAACATGTAGAAATAAATGTGATCACACAGCAGTATGTAAAGTTCATCTTACCCGTGAAGAACAGCAGGACATAACATACACAAGACGCTGCCTGAGACACGATCAGCGCTTTCTGTCCTGTCTTGAAAATTTTCAAGATGATCGGCATCAGAACCATCATCGAAACCATCGCTCCAATGGAGATCACTCCCATGTACAAACTAATCAGATCCGGTCTTGCATAATAATACATCATATAATATACGGATGTGGAGAACATCAATCCATATCCAACGGAAGCCATAACCCATGCGATCAGGTTCGGATATACTTCTTTATATTTCAGAACCGTTGCGATCGCCTTGAACGGATTTCCTTTTTCTGCCGGCTGTAAATATTTCTCCTGTCCTTTGGACGTGAAGAACAATCCCCAGAAAGAAATAAATGCAAGCACACCGCAGACTGCCATCAGCGGAATATATCCATTGCTGAATCCAAGACTCTCAAAGAAGCCTGTGATGTTCAAGGTAAATGTATTACCGATCGTAAATACAAACGCACAACATCCTGCTCCGAGTGTGATGATCATATTTCTCTGCTCATTGTCTCTTACTGCTGCCGGAAGGATCGCCATCTGCGGCATCGTATACATCGTAACCGTCATTCCGTATCCAATATACATAATCAGAATATAAACTGCTTTCGCCGTTACAGACTCAAATCCCCAGTCAACCCATACCATGATGGAGAAGAATGTTAAAAGGATCGGCGCTGCGAACATATAAGGACGATAGCGTCCCCAGCGGGTATGCGTTCTGTCTGCGATAACCCCCATGATCGGGTCATTGATCGCATCCCATAATGTGGAAACAAACATAATCAAAGAAGCCGTAGCCGCCGGGATCATCAACGTATCTGTCATGTAAACGGACAAGTAACTTGCAAGTACAGCGGCGATCAACATCGCACCGCCATTTGCCGATGTTGCATGGAACCACTTAAATGCGGTACTTACATGGTCCTTTGAGCCTGTCTGGCTCACTGTTTTTTCATTTGCCATTTTTCTCTCTCCTTTTCGTTCTCTTTAAGCTAATTCCAGTTTACTCAATGTCAGTCATAAATTCCATGTTATATATTACCTCAAATCCGACATTTTTTAAGGTGATATTTTTTCATCCGTCTTTTTTTCAGATGAACCCGACATTTTTTATTCAGCGCTTAACTTAAAACTATCATAGCATGTCCGTATGCCCTGCGACAGTCTGTGAGATGACATCCGGACATGGTGATTCACGACATCTTAGAGAAACGAAATTTCCTCCTCCGCAAACATCCCGTCTTCCGCTTCTATTTTCACATGACATGTTCCGTTTTCTTTTGGTTTTCTCAGGATCAGGAGCGCATGCCCGTGAAATGTCTCCGTAATCCCCTCATTATAGTTATATTTAGGCTTCGGATCGCCGCTTCCAAATCCTGCCAAATCAATGTCTCCTGTCACTTCTGCCGTTAATTTCTTATCACAATCTGTCATAACTCTTCCTTGTGAATCTTTCAGCCATACATGAATATAGGAAAGTTCTTTTGCTCTTCCTTCTTCTATTTCTAATTCCAGATGTACTTCACTTTCCGCGCTCTGAAGTTCCATGCGTCCGATTTCCTGACCGTTCTCACAAGCGACTGCTTCCACCGTTCCCGGCTCATAAACCACTTCAAATAATGTACGGAATCCGGCATTTTTTCCGGCAGCTTTTTTCCCTTGTGACACACCATTTACAAAGAGTTCCACTTCTTCTCCCGGAGAATAAATTTCGACGATCGCCGGATTTCCTTCACAACCGGACCAGTTCCATGTAGAAACACTGTCGCTGATCACCCACGGTGTCTTGATCAGATGCTGTCCGAATTTGTGCGGGTTCTGAACTGTAATATATGGATCTTTTCTCAGACCAAATACTACTTCACGGAAGTAGGATGCAGGTCTTCTAAATCCTGTAATATCAATATCTCCGGAGTATGCCAACTGACATGGGAATCCTGCGCCAAAGCCGCCTTCTCCCCACTGATAAGCCGGAACGCCAACTCCGGCTTCTCCGATATAATCCCAACCGGTCCATGTAAAATCACCGATCACATGAGAAAGTTTCTCTACCAGCTCCCAGTTTCTTGCAATCTCCGGCGGATACGTTTCACTTCCGACAATGACACGGTTCGGATATAATTCTCCATCCATCTCATAACGTGCCGTCATGTAGTTATATCCCGCAATATCCGTAGATGCACACGCTTTCTCCAAACGTTCCGTAATTGCATGATGTACGACGATCTCATCCATATGATCGTCCATCAAAGTCATAAAGTCGTTGACATTTCCATCCAATTCACCTTTGGCGCAAAGATCTGCCGATACGTCTGCTACGATATTATCTACCTGATCTCCGGCTGCAAACACACCGTTGATAGACGCCAACGTATAACGAGTCTCATCCAATGCTTTGATTTTTTCACACAATTCATGACAAGTCTTTGCACCATGATCTGTTCCGATCTCCGGAATCTCATTTCCAACCGAATACAAGATCACAGACGGATGATTGTAGTCTTTGCGTACCATTGCAGTCACATCTTTTTCCCACCACTCACGGAAGTACAGACCATAATCCAGATCGGATTTGCATCGATCCCACATATCAAATGTTTCGTCCATTACATACATTCCCAATTCATCACAAGCGCGCAGCATCGCCGGAGCCATCGGATGGTGAGACATACGGATCGCGTTAAATCCGGCTTCTTTTAATTTTGCAACCTGCCGATACTGTGCATCTTCAAATGTTGCAGCTCCGAGAAGTCCGCTGTCATGGTGAATACATGCTCCGCGAAGTTTTACCGACTCGCCGTTGATACGAAGTCCCCGTTTTGCATCCAATGACATTGTACGGATTCCGAATTTCTCTGTCTGCGCATCTACAACTTCCTCTCCCATCATCAATGTAGATTCACAAGTATATAAAATCGGAGTTTCTGCGGACCAGAGTTCCGGTTTCTCGATCACGATCCGCTGTGTCAGTTCACGCTGTTCCTGATCAAATAAGACAGCCGCGGTCTTTTCTTTTCCCACTGCGTCACCTTTTTCGTTGCGAATAACAGTATGTAATGTCATTTCTGCAGGAATCGGTTTACGATTCTTCACTTCACTGCGAATCTGAAGAACCGCGTATTCTTCGTCCGCCGTCTCGCACTTGATCTGTACTCCTTCCGGCACAAGATAATCCAGTCCGGATTCTAACAAATAAACGTCACGGTAAATTCCGGTTCCGGAATACCAACGGCTGTTTGTCATATTATTATTCCGCACCTGTACACGGATCTCATTTTCCTGTCCGTAACGGAGAAAATCATTCAGCGGTACATAAAATGTTGTATAGCCAAACATATTTTTTGCCGCAAGCTGTTCATTTACATAAACCATAGCGTTCATGTAAATACCTTCAAATTTCAGCATCATTGTTTTTTCTTTTGCATCTTCTCCTACAAACAGATGTTTTACATAGGTATAAACGCCTCCGTCACGGAATCCGGTATTTCCGTGATTTCCACTCTCCGCATATGCTTTTTCTTCGATCATCGCGTCATGTGGAAGATTGATTGTCCGTGCATTCTCCGGTACGTTCCATACGAGGGCAAAAGAGTCTTTGTCCGCCCAAAATTTCCAGTTTTCATTCCATTTTTGAATTCTCATTTTTTTAATTCCTCTCTTTCTCTTTTATTACTTTTTATTCCATTGTTTACTTTCTTATCTTTCAGCTTTCTTTTCCTTTTCCAGTTGAAGCTGTCCGTTTTTATTAATTATTTTCCGAAACTCAGGATGTTCCTTATATTTATCATTTGGATAATGCAGTACAAACTGCAAATTTTCTTCTTTATCGCGAAATACCATTCCATGACCGCCGTTTTCCGGGAATACCGGCGTTTCCTGCTGGATCCACGGTCCGTTCACTTTTCCGGTTTCTGACTTTGCCGCACCTACTGCATATCCGTTGGTTCCCCAACTCGACCAGAACATATACAGTTCATTTTCTGCCCGGAATACACACGGTCCGTCTGTAAAATACACATCTCCATCCATTCCGAACTCTATCTTTGCAAACGGAACCGGATGCGCCCATTTGGCTTCTGCCGCCTCGAACAATAATTTCGGTTCTCCTGCCGTCTTTTGCAATGTAGGATCTAATGGAATCAAACACATATCTCCGCTTGGTGAATCTTCAAATGAATGAGAAAAGATCAAATATGGTGTTTCATTTTCCCAATATAATGTTCCGTCAATGCAAGACCACATTTCCGGCGTAAGCCGTTCACTGTATAATTCAAAAGGACCTTCCGGTTGTTTTGACCTAAGAATATAAATCCCTTTCTTTCCTTCCGCGCTTCCAAACGTGGTCACGAGATAAAAATATCCGTTTACAAAATAGCACTCCGGCGCCCAATAATTCCGATCTGCGAAAAAGCCTTCCGGTCTGTGAAAAATTTCAATCGGTCCTTCCCAATTTTCCAGATCTTCACTTTTATAACAGTCAAATCCATCTGCCTCTCCCCAGCAAGTCGCACTTCTTGTTCCATACAGATAATAAATCCCTTCATGAAGCAAAATGTACGGATCTCTGATATTTACCTGTTCTCTGTTCATATCTCTTCTCCTTTTCGCCAACAATTTCATCAACTTCAATATGTATAATCTCCGGCTGCGACCGTTTCTGTTCTTCCGTCCGGCAGGCAGATCAATGCCTTCGCCCCAAACGGAACGTGGAAACGATATGTTACCGAACCGTCTTCCTCATACTTCCAGTGGCTTTCGTAAATCCCTGCCGCAGTCTCCATTTTACAATCCACATATTTCAGTCTTGCATCCGGATTCGGTTTGATCACTGCTTTTCGAAATCCCGGTTCGGCTTCCCGGATTCCTGCCACATCTCCGTACATCCATGCTTCGATACTTCCATAAGAATAATGATTCAGACTGTTCATTCCTTCCGGATTCATCCTTCCATCCGGAAGCACGGAATTCCAACGCTCCCATATGGTTGTCGCTCCGAGATTTACACTATAAAGCCAACTTGGATAATCTTCGTTCAATAACAGATCCACAGCGGTTTTATGATGTCCGGTTTTCGTCAATGCCGGACAAAGAAGCGGCGTTCCCACAAACCCGGTGTTCAAATGTCCGTTATTTTCTGCCACTCGTTGTTGCAGCCGATCGCCTTCCGCTTTTGCCGTATCCTCGATCAGTCCAAACACGATCGCGATTGCCGCCCCGGTCTGTGTCTTAGAACAACATGCTCCGCTTTCATCAAAATACGTCGCACGGATTGCTTTTTTAATTTCTTCTGCAAGTTTTTTGTATTCCGACGCTTCTTCATATCCGAGTATTTCTGCTGCGTCTGCAATGATTTTCGTACACCGGAAGTAATAGGTGCTTGCAATATAAAGCGGATCCGTCGCTCCAAACGGGCCCGGCTGCTCATTATCCAACGCCAGCCAATCTGCAAAATGGAATCCGCCTTTGATCAAATGCAGACCGCCCTCCGCTTCTTCCTGTCTGCGCTGATAATCAACCCACGCCTTCATTCCCGGATACATTTCTGCCAATAATGTTTTACTTCCATAATGACAATAAACGTTCCAAGGAATGATCACGCCCGCATCTGCCCATGGACACGCCCCATACCCGGCTACCATGCCACGCTTTAACCGCGGAACTACATTGGGCACTGCACCGTCCAGAATACTCTGTTCGGCACGCATATCCCACATATATTTCCGATAGAATGCCGGCATGTACATATTGAAACATGCTGTCTCGGAAAATACTTGTGCATCTCCGGTCCATCCAAGCCGCTCATCTCTCTGCGGACAGTCTGTCGGAACGTCTAAGAAGTTTCCTTTCTGTCCCCACAATGCATTGGAGAATAATTGATTGACTTTCTGATCCCCCGTTTCGATCCATCCAATCTGATCAAAATCACTGCGAAGGTGCACTGCTTGAAACTGCGTCTTCCATTCTTCATCGGAAAGCGTCTCTTCACAACGTAATGTTACGTCTTCTCCATTGCGAACTTCCCGAACCACTTCCGCCTTCATATAACGAAATCCGTAAAAGGTAAAATGTGGTCTTACATGAGCTTCTTTTCCATCGGAAAGATACAGAAATTCCGTTTTTGCAGTCCGCAGATTTTCATGGTAAAACTCCTGATCCTGCATAATTTCCGATGCAGTCAGGCGTATTCCTTTTCCCGCCGGAATCCGGCAGTCAAATTCCACCCATCCGGTCAGATTCTGTCCGAAATCCAAAACCGTATCTCCCGACGGTGTATGAAGAACCTCTTTTACGGAAAAGATTTCTTTCGCCTTGATCGGAAGGCTGTATCGATCGAAAATTTCTCCGCATTCTTTCGGATTTTCCTGTAAAAGCTTTGCCCCGACAATCCGACATTTCTGTTGTCTGGCATCATAAACTTCGCCGTCATAAATATTATTAAAACGGATCGGAGATTCTAAAATTTCCCAAGTCGTATCAGTCTTTACAATGCACTCCTCGCCTGCATAAAGTTCTGCGATCGCATATAATTTGTCTCCATAAATATCGGTAAATCCGCCGTCAAAACCAAGCCTTCCTTTAAACCAGCCTTCTCCAAGCCAGATTTCGATCTCATTTTCCCCTTCTTTCAAAAGAGCAGACACATCATAGGTCTGTGCCTGTAAATGAAAGTCATAGGAATGATACCCCGGCGCAAGATATTCATCTCCTGCTTTTTTCCCGTTGATATAGCATTCATAAACGCCAAGCCCACACATATACAGCCTTGCCGATTTGGCTGTTCCGTCATAGACAAATGATTTTCGCAAAATCGCGGATGAAGTTTGTTGTTCCGGCGCGATCCACTGTCCTTCCCATGCCTCGTCTGTCTTTCCCGTTTCGAACCAGCTTTCGGCAGATACCTGTTCCTTTGTATCCGCGGTCACTTCTACCGACCATTGATACCGTGTTCTCGGTTTCAATTCTACATTTACCGAGTAATCCAAACTGTCTGCGTCCGTCACTTCACCGCTGTCATATACTGCCTTTTTTCCTTCCATATCCGCTTCTGTTTCCACATTTTCATAAATCCGGATTCTGGCTGACTGTTGTTCTTTTGCTTCTCCGGCTTCTTCCACTGTCCATGAAAAATTAAGTGGCATAATCTGAAATCCAAGCGGATGTTCGATATTGTTTACCCGTAAATTTTTTAATTTCATTTTTCCCTCCATTGCCGTTTTTCTCTTCTCACTGCTTTTGTTAATACTATTGTAAAAAAGATTCTGAAAAAGAAACACGGATTTTTTTCGTACAAACCCGACATTTTTTATTCACCTCTTTCTATTCCCATTTTCTTTCTGAAACATTTCCTGTATACTGAAATCATGCATATCCGGCATGTGCCGGGATCAGAAAAAGTAATAGAAGGGAGTCTCATTAGAATGGAACGAAATTTAAAAGAATTGGTTGCTCAGATGACTTTGGAAGAGAAAGCCGGCATGTGCTCCGGTCTTGATTTCTGGCATCTCAAAGGAGTAGAACGTCTTGGTATTCCGAGCGTTATGGTAAGTGACGGACCACACGGTCTCAGAAAGCAGGATGAGTCGGGAGATCATCTCGGGATCAACGACAGTATCAAAGCTGTCTGCTTCCCTCCGGCAGCTTTAAGCGCCTGCTCCTTCGACAGAGAACTGATGCATACCTTCGGTGACGCGATCGGAAAAGAAGCACAGGCACAGAATCTTTCGGTTGTTCTCGGACCAGCAGTCAACATCAAACGCTCTCCGCTTTGCGGACGGAATTTTGAATACTATTCCGAAGATCCATACCTTGCCGGCGAAACCGCCGCTGCTTTTATCGATGGTGTACAAACGCATCATGTCGGAACGTCCATCAAACATTTTGCCGCAAACAATCAGGAATTTAACCGCATGAGCTGTTCCTCCGATGTGGATGAACGCACGCTCCGCGAAATCTACCTTCCTGCATTTGAAACTGCTGTAAAAAAAGCACAGCCTTACACCGTTATGTGTTCTTACAACAAGATCAACGGCACATTTGCATCCGAAAATCCATGGCTTCTGACAGACGTCCTGCGAGATGAATGGGGATTCGAAGGCTATGTGATGTCGGACTGGGGCGCTGTCAATGAGCGTGTAGAAGGATTAAAAGCCGGACTGGAACTGGAAATGCCGACTTCCTACGGCATCAATGACCGTGAGATCATTGCCGCAGTCAAAGACGGATCTTTAGATGAAGCGGTATTGGACAGAGCCGTAGAACGGATCCTCCGTATCGTCTTCTTATATTGGGATAACCGCGAAGAGCAGGATTTTGCATTAGAAGCCGACCACGCTCTTGCGAAAAAGATTGCAGAAGAATCTATGGTTCTTTTGAAAAACGACAACGTACTTCCTCTGAATAAAAATGAGAAAATTGCAGTGATCGGTGAATTTGCCGTGAAACCACGTTTCCAGGGCGGCGGAAGTTCTCATATCAACAGTTTCAAGATCAGCAGCCTGATGGACGCCTTAAAGGAATATGAGAATGTCACTTACATCAAGGGATTTTCTGCTGACGAAGATTGTTATGAAGAAGCTCTCGCACAGGAAGCTCTCAACGCAGCAAAATCCGCAGACAAAGTCGTGATCTGCGCCGGACTTCCGGACAGCTTCGAATCCGAAGGCTATGACCGAAGCCATATGCATTTGCCGGAATGTCAGAATCGTTTGATCCGTGAAATTACTGCTGTACAGCCTGAAACGATCGTTGTACTTCACAATGGTTCTCCGGTTGAAATACCATGGCTTTCTGATGTTAAAGGACTTCTGGAAGCATATCTCGGCGGTCAGGCAGTCGGAGAAGCAGTCGCAGATATTTTGTTCGGCAATGTCAATCCATCCGGAAAACTTGCAGAAACGATCCCGTACAAATTATCTGACAATCCGTCTTATCTGTCATTTGGTGACGGAGACCATGTGACATACAATGAAGGAATTTTTGTCGGTTATCGCTATTATGATGCAAAAGAAATGCCGGTTGCGTTCCCATTCGGATATGGATTATCCTATACGACATTTGCTTACAGTAATCTCACTCTGGACCGCAATAATGTAGCCGATGAAGATACCGTAACCGTAACGGTTGACGTCACAAATACAGGCTCTGTAAAAGGAAAAGAAATCGTACAGCTCTATGTCAGCGACTTAACCGGCGCCGCACGCCGTCCGCTGCGTGAACTGAAAGGATACGAAAAAGTCTCCTTAAAACCGGGCGAGACAAAAACAGTTTCCTTTACGCTTGATTACAGAAGTTTCGCATGGTATCACACAGCGCTTCACGACTGGTATGCAGCAAGCGGAGAGTATGAAATCCAGATCGGCGCATCCTCACGAGATATTCGCCTTTCAGAAATCGTTCATTTGACAACGGAAAAATTATTACCGATCCAAACTCATCTGAACACGACTTTAGGCGAACTTTTATCTGATGAACGAACTGCAAAATATGGTCTGAAACTCAAGAAAAAAATGGATGCTTTCTTTGGCGGCGGCGCAGCAGCCGATGAAGACGCGAACGACGCAGAAGAAGCAGCCGATGAAGCGGTCGGCGATGCTATGGGAGATGCCATTGCATTTTCCATGCCAATGCGAGGCGTACTTTCTTTCGGACTTTGTACAAAAGAGGAATTACAGAACATGATCGATGAGATGAATCAGTTGTAAAAATCATTTTTCTCTTATTCTATTCTTGTTTTTCTTCACTTTGTATAAAATGCACAACCAGATATATTACAACTTGTAATGAAGTCCTGTGTTTTACAGGACTTCCCTTTTTTATCCTATTGAACTATATGCATAATGCTCAAATTTTTATTCGAGTATTGACATATTTTGTTTATGTTTATATAATAAATTCAAATACAAGTTGTAATATTAAGTTGATATGGAGGTAACTATGAAAGACAAGATCGCTGGAGCTTTATACGGAATGGCACTTGGAGATGCAATGGGAATGCCTGCGGAACTATGGGGAAGAAATCGTGCACGGAAATTCTTTCACGGAAAAATCACCGAACTACTTGACGGTCCCGCTGAAAATGACGTTGCTTTTAACTACAAAAAAGGACAATTTACAGACGATACCGGTCAGGCATTAGTGCTATTAGATTCTATCGCTTCTACAAATTACGTACCGGACGTCACGGACATTGCCGCAAGGATGCTCGCATGGGCTGAAAAAGAAAATGCCTTCGAGAACAATATCTTAGGTCCTACTTCTAAAGTAGCTTTGGCAAATTTCAGGGACGGAATCGACGCTTCTGCAATTACAAACAAAGCGCTTTCAAACGGTAGTTCCATGAGAATCGCTCCCATCGGATGTCTGTTCGAACCGGAACAAAAAAAGGAAATCGTAGATTATGTATACGAGGTATCCAAAGCAACTCACACCAGTGACGTAACGATCGCAGGCGCCGCCATGATCGCTGTCGGAGTAAGCTCTGCCTTGGTGAATGATCATTTCGATGATGTGATCAAAGATATTTTGGAAGTTGAAGAAATCGGTTATGAAAAAGGCTGTGAAACCTTCAGTCCGAGATTAAAAGAACGAACAAAAATCGCGCTTCAACTTGCAGATCAATATAAAGATAATGAAGATGTTTTTCTGGAAAAACTCTATGACGTAGTCGGTTCCGGCGTCGGGATCATTGAATCCGTGCCTGCCGCGATCGCTGTCGCATATTATGCGCAAGATCCGAATCGCTCCTGCCTGATGTGTGCAAACCTTGGAGGTGATACGGATACGATCGGCGCAATGGCAACTGCAATCTGCGGCGCATTTACCGGACTAAAAAAGATTAAACCGGAATATATTGCCACTCTGGAAAAACAAAACGAGATTGATTTCGATCAATATATCGACATTTTAATGAAAGGCAGGGACATTTTAAAATGAAAACACTTGTAATCGGAGCCGCTATCGTTGATATGGTCATGCAAGTGGATCGCATTCCCAAAAGCGGAGAAGATGTCATCGGAAAAGATGCCAAAGTAATGGTCGGCGGATGTGCCTACAATGTCGCAAGCACGATGCACAACCTTGACTGTGACCATGATTTATGTGTTCCCGTCGGAAACGGCATGCATGCCTCCATCGTTCGTAAAAAACTTTTAGAAAACGGATACCCGATCCTCATTCAAGATGATACGGACGACAACGGCTTCTGCCTCTGTCTTGTTGAAAAAAACGGTGAGCGAACCTTTATTACCGTCCAAGGTGTAGAAGGCAACTTCAAAACTTCTTGGTTTGACGAACTGGACATGAATGATTATGATAATATCTATCTGGCAGGGTATCAGGTTTGTGATCACAATGGAAGTGTTGTAGCACAATGGCTGAGAACTTTGGAAAATAAGACGATTTATTTCGCACCCGGTCCGGTCATCTGTGATATTGATCCCGAAACGATGACACAACTTATGAAACTAAATCCGATCCTGCATTTGAACGAAAAAGAGCTATTTGATTTTACAAAAGAAACCGATCTGGACACTGCTCTACATACATTGTACCGGAAAAATCATAATCTCATTATCGTGACATTAGGAAGTCGGGGCGCGGCATATTATGACGGTACACACACAACAATAATCCCTTCCGTTCCGGTCAACGTCGTAGATACGATCGGAGCTGGCGACAGCCATATCGGAGCGATCATCTCCGGCATTTCTAAAGGATTGAGTATACAAGACAGCATCAAAACAGCCAACAAAGTTTCGGCATGTATCGTCGGAGTACAAGGCGCGGTAATAACAAAAGAAGACTTCAATAAGAGGATGGAGGAACAACAGAATGAACAAAATTAAAAACTTTTTTAGCGACTGGAGTTGGAAAGAAGAACTATGGTTAGCATTTGTACTTATCTTTCAGACCGTTGCGTGGGCGATCAACAATGAAACAGTTTTCATGCTTATCATGACACTTACATCCAGCTTAAATCTTGTGCTGGGTGCAAAAGGAAAAATCGCAGGTTTGTATTTCGCGATCATCAACAGCGCAATGTATGCTTATAGCTGCTTAAGCATTCCTCTCTATGGCGAAATCATGTATAACGTACTGTACAGCATTCCGGTAAGTATCTCTGCGATCATTTTATGGAAGAAAAATACTGCCAATGGCGGAGAAGTAAAATTCCGCACAATGAGCAAAAAATTCCTTATCAACACGATACTCATAACAATTGTGGCTGTATTCGGTTATGCTCAAATTCTGAAATGGATGGGCGGAAACTTTGCTCTGATGGATTCCCTTACGACTGTTGTTTCCGTAATCGCCAGCATGTTGTACATGCTCCGCTACTCTGAGCAGTGGCTGATGTGGGTAATCGTAAATGCACTGTCCATCGTAATGTGGATCATGGTATTCTTGTCCGGTGACCACTCCGCACTTTTGATCATCATCATGAAAGTCGTAAACCTCTGCAATTCATCCTACGGTTACTTTAACTGGAAAAGAATTGCCGAACGCGTAAATCAAAATTAAAAAAAGCGTTGCAAAACAGATGATATCCCACCTGTTTTGCAACGTTTCTATATATAAAATCAATTATTATTTTACAGAATCACGCATATCTTGCATCCATGTTACCTGCGGTCTAATCGATGGATGTAAGCCCGCTGCCGCTTCAACAATTGTAGGAATTGTATTTAATACAGACATAATCGTTACAATGTAGTTCGGAGTCAGTTTTCTATTTCCAAAGCTTACTACTTTTTCATCAGAGTAATTACTTGCTTTGAAAGAAATATGAGAACTTAAAGAAGGAGTTCCTTCAATTGTTAATACATAATCATCCCCAAGATTTGCTGTTTCCGGTAACATTTTGGCTCCAAAGTACCATTCCAAATCAACACGGAAGAACGGTCTCTCAGTACTGATACTATCCACATAACAATCCATATGGTGTGTTACACGACCTACCGTACCTTTCTTGATCAACCAAGGTTCTTCAATATCTTCCGGAGCCTCATGAAATTCATGGGATTCTACTACTCTATCAAATTTTACCCCAAAATCTTCTTCTGCCGTATACACTACTGTTTTTTGAAAGTTTACAGAACTTGCAAACACTTTTTCGTTTTTCTTCGCTTCTTCGACTGTTTTGCCATATCCTAAGAACTGTAACGCTGCCTGTGCACCATTTGATACGTCCCATACTTCTGTGATAACTGCTTCTTTAATTTCCGAACATGCACCTGCCATAGATAATAAAATGCGATCACTGATGATATCCGGGTCTACGCCGCCTGCATAAAATGTAACATTTTTTCTTTCACATACTTCTTCAAATTTCTCAACAATTTCAGGAGCACGGAAATTGCCAATGTTATGATACGGAAGTGTTGTAACAACATTTTTTCCAGACTCTAAGATTCTTAAAATTTCAGCATCCGTAGCATAATTAGGGTCTTCATGTACTGTGTATAACACACAGTCTGCATCCATTGCCAATAAAGATTCTTCATTATCGGTCATAATAACTCCAATTGGATCAAGTCCCAGAAATTCGCCTGCATCAATATTGATTTCATTTTCAAAATATCCTCTAACACCAATCAATTCGAAAGCATCGTTTGTAATAAAGTAATGCATAGCATAGCTGCCCATCTTACCAGGTCCCCATACAATCACTTTGTACCGTTCGTTCTTTGTTTTGTCTTTCATTTCTCTTCTCCTTTTTGAATCTCATTTTAGAATGCATTCTAGTTTATATTCTATTTTTATCACGCAAATCCAAACTTGTCAATTCATTTCATTGTAAAATGTACTTTAATATGTTAAATTAACTCAAGAGGTGTCAAACTATGAAAAAAAAACTTACCAAAAAGCAGCAAGAATTATTGTATAAAAAAGACTTAATTTTCCGAACAGCTATCAAATTATTTCAAAAATATGGTTACGATAATGTAAGCATCAAAGATATCTGCAATGAAACCGGTATTTCTTCCGGTTCCTTATACAATATATATGAAAATAAGGCAACTATTTTGCATCAATTTAAAGATTCATACATAGAAAAATGTTATACAGCGCTCTGTTCTAATCTTAACCCTGAAAACGGTATTCAAACCATTATAGACTACATCATGTCTCTTTTAGAGGCATTTAATTACATTGGTGCAGATATGACCTTACAACTTCATATTTCTCATAATCTTCTTTTTCCAAGCAACAGTAAAGGTTCTAAAATTTTAGAAGGTTATATTGATAGTTTAAAAAAAAATAACACACTCAAAACTACTTTGCCTTCCTCCCAATGCGTAGATATGATCAACATTATTGTATACGGCTTTGTGTATCACTGGTGTATGAATGAAAATGACGTAAATTTAATTGAAAATGCAAAAACCAATTTGCCAGAAATGCTGACCTTCTTAAAATAAAAGTCCGCTTTGAAACGACTTGTGTTATTAATACAGCTCAGAGTATAATAAACTATAAGATATAGATAAAGGAGATCTATCATGGCGGAAAAAATATCCAAATACGAATATGTTAAACAAAGTATCCAAAAGAAAATCGCAGATCATGAGTGGAAAGGAAATCAAGTCATTCCCTCCGAGAATAAATTATGTGAATACTACCAAGTGAGCAGGATCACTATACGGCGCGCCATGGACGAACTGGTTCACGAAGGAGTTCTTTATCGCATTAAAGGAAAAGGATGCTTTGTTCGTGAAAAGGAAACAGATAAACTATCACATATATACAGCTTTACCGAAGCAATACTGCTTCAAGGCAAACAACCGTCCAAACAACAGATTTCTTTTTCAAAAGAACCCGCCGGCACGGAAATTGCCGCTAAAATGGGACTTACACCAAATGATGAAGTATACAAGATCAAATGTCTGTATCTGGCAGATCAGCTCCCCTACTGTGTAAACACTTCGATTCTGCCGACCTATATGTTTCCTAAGCTTGAATTTTTTGATTTCAATAAAAATTCATTGTATGAGATTTTAAAAACATTTTACAAATTATCTATGACACGCGTACAACAAACAATCACTGCTGAGCTTGGAAATGCCGACATCAACACACTGCTGAACAATACCGAAAAAAAACCGCTCCTTAAAATTAATGCAGTGTCCGAATGTCTATATCAAAACAACGAACAGGTCTTTGAATTATACGAATCTTATATTTTAACAGATATATTAAGTTATACCGTTGAAAAATATAATATATAAAATATACGCAGCGGAGAGAGCTTCTCTCGCTGCGTATATTTTATACATATCCTATCTCACAACATCCTCATATTCATCCAGACTCCATGAATCTTTCCAGTCGATATATACCATCTCGCCGTCAAATCTCAATGGAAGCCAGCATATTCTTAACTGCATTTTCAAACTCATTTTCATCATTTACAAATGTATACGGTGCATATTCTCCATATGCCATAGGGCGGCTGATCGTCACAAGCTGTATTCCCTTTTCTGCTGCCTGCTGGTTCATTCTCTTTTTCATTTCTGCCAAATGTTTACCATGCCGTGTTTTCAAAGCATAACAGCCGTGTGCATTTTTATTTTTCGCTATTAAATAACACATTTTTCAACGCCTCCCTAAATTCATTTTCATTACGAATCTCTCCGTCTTCATATAGCTTTCGTATCGACTTCCCCAATTCGTTAGGATAATCTTTCTTGTATAAATAATCATGAAGCCAATTATTTAACTGCCTGTCATATAATGTATTAAACTGAATCTCTATCGGATAACATCTACTATTTTTCTGAAAGTAAACATGCACACCTCTATATCCATCATCTTTCGCTTTTCCCTTGGACATATCAGCGATCCTAAAAGTTCCTTTATTCAAATCCAAAATAGAATCATAGGAGTCACAAAACGCCCGAAACCCTAAGATGTCATTGAAAACTTTTCTTGTTTGAGTATTCGGATAATAGCGATCGTATTTGCTTAGAATCGACTCAATACTTTTTACACGATAATCTAAAGCCACTTCTTCTAAAATTGTCTGTTCATCATACCATTCTGCCATCTCTGACAATTCTTTTATTAAACGTGCTTTATCAAAATAATGTAAATTTTTCTTTAAGGATATACCTAAATCAGACTCGTAAGAAAGTCGCTCTAATATTTCAATAGAAAGACCATTTAATTTTAAAATATTCTCTCCCATGTTCCACCACTTTCTAATGAATCGCTTTGTTCCCATCCTAGTGATAAGATTATCACAGACAATACATTCCTTCAAGAAAAACATTCTTATTATCCTATTATCTCACAACATCTTCATATTCATCCAGACTCCATGAATCTTTCCAGTCGATATATACCATCTCGCCGTCAAATCTCAATGGAAGCCATACATAATCAGCAATGGACGTATTTTGAACGACCTCTTCTCCCATCCTGCTGAAATCAAATTCCTTCTTTTCTTCCCCATAAAGACATTCAAACATTTCTTTGTAAATCGGATATTCTTTATCCATATTCTTCGGAAGCCAACGATCCGCACAGGCAATATAGAGATCTTTCTTCCCTGCCACCTTAAATACACTGGAAATCTGACTATGAAAAGATGTCTGACTTTCATCATCAATATGTGGATTTCCCAATACACGATATGGTCCGTGCCAAGTATCCGCAACTGCAACTTCCGACGGATTCGGTAAATATCCTGTCGTTCCCGACGTCAACAGATAATGCTTTCCTTTCCGATAAAAATGTGCGGTTGCTTCTCTCACATATGGAGGCTGCACACGTGGAAAATGTGTCGTGTAATATCCGGTTACATCGGTATAATCGTCCGTCAAATCTGCACAGATTGTTTCCGTATGTACTCGTTCAAAATAATAATATGCCTTTCCATCCGGCGCAACTGCCAGATCGAAATCTCCGCCATTCATTCCAAGTGGACGAAGTCCTTCTCTGACTTTTGTATAAGGACCTAAAATATGATCTGCCGTTAAAATCGTCTGGCTCTGAATATCAAATGTATCCATCACTTTCAGCCAGCATACATACTTTTTCGTTCTTTCATTATAAATAATATGCGGTCGATCCATACATTTTGTCGGATGCAGCGAAGACTTCGGATTTTCCGGCTCCGGCGGTATGATGATTCCGCAATCTTCCCAGTTATACAAATCCGTAGATTTATAACACCGTACACCCCAGTGCCAAATTCCGTTTACACCATCCGTCTTTTCTTTATTTTCTCCATACCAATAATAAATACCGTCCACATACATAATGGATCCGCCATGCGCCTGAATCCGCTTTCCGTCTGTGTCAAGCCACACTTTTCCCGGATAAAATGCCTGTCTTTTTTTATTTTTCATCTGATCATTCTCCTTGTTTTCTTTCCTGCAATTCTTTAATGATCGTTGGATATTCTTTTTCTAATTTATAAAAACTCAAGATTATTGCACTAAATAAATTCAGCACGATCGGCAAAATAACATACACAACCGTAATTCCGGTCAGTGCAGATGCAGACTGAACCTGTGCAGCTCCATCATATCCGGAAAACTGTAAAATCCAACCACACAGAGCTGTACCGACAGCAGTACCACATTTCGATCCAAAACTGTTGGCAGACATGATCATTCCTTCTTGACGATGACCGTTTTTCCATTCCCCATACTCAACGGTATTACAGAGAAGCGGATAAGAACACCATTGTGTACTGCATCCTACCGCAAATAAAATGGATCCCAGATAAATTGCACTTAACGATGCACTACCGCCAATCCCTACTACAACACGACCAAGTGCCATGATCAATACACCGGCAACAAGTCCGTTTTTCATTCCGATTTTTGCAACGATCGGTTTCGACAACGGAATCAAAAACAACATCGGCATTGACAAGATCATTCCGACAACAGCAACCGATTGCGGTTTCTGACAAACGTATGCCAGATAATAAAACATCGATCCCATATTCAATGCAATAACCGCACTGGAAACAATTCCATTGATTGTTAAAATCCACCAATACTTATTTTCCAATACATACTGCAAACTTTGTTTCAATCCAAGTTTTTCTTCCTTACCCTCTGCTGATTTTGTCTCTACAACCCTTTCTGTTGTATTTTTATAACACAATACATATACTGCAAGAGCAATTACCGCATATGCTCCGATCACGATCAGCCAGCTTTGTTTTGTATTTCCTGCCGCTTCAACAAATGTCATTGTAAATGAATTCACAATTGTTGATGCGATCGTCGAAAATACAGAACGCAGAACTCCGGTCATTTCTCTGTCTTTTTCATTTTGTGTGATCAATGCCTGTAAAGAATTATACGGGATCACGATCATCGTATAAATCGTACAAAACAAATTATAGGTAAGAAATACATACAATGCCTGCAACGCTGTACTATTAAATTCCGGAACCGCAAATAAAAGTAATGCTGATGCCGCATATGGAACTACCATTCGTTTGATCCACGGACGCGCTTTTGCATGTGGTTTTGCAAACCGTTCTTCTATATACCCCATCGCCACGTCTGAAACTGCATCAAAGATTTTTGAGATCAACATAATTGTTCCGACGATCGCCGGATTGATTTGTGCATAGTTTGTATAATAAACCAGTAAATATGCACTCGTCACCGCAAACAATAAGTTTGTCCCCATTTCTCCGCTGGAAAATGATAGTGTCTCTTTCCAGCTTAATCTGCTTCCCTGTACATTTTTTCCATTCATTTGACTAACTCCTTTTTCCTTAAACCTTACTTTAAAACATTCCTCTGTCTTCGAAGTGTCTTCATTCTAACATGTACCTGTGCATTTTACCCTGTAAAAAAATATGCTAATGCATCTATTTTCCTACATTTTTTATGATTTATTTCTCTATTTTTCCTTTATATATACTTCATCATTAACACTTTTGTATGTTTTTTATTTTTTTGCCTTTACATTTCTCTCATCAATCCACTATAATAACCTCATTAAATTTCATTAAAAATCAAATGAAAACGGAGGATGTAACATGGATTTTTATGTAACAATCGGCGATATTAAAGACACGATCCATACTTATTGGAACGCTCATCAGGCATCACCAAAATTTCCTGAAATTCTGAATATTCTATATGAAAATAAAAAATATCTTGACTATGAACCTGTTCTGCCGGACATTGGCGCGCTTGCACGACTTGATGATGATTCTTTCTTATCAGAAATTCGGAAACTTTACTTCCGTTTCCCGTATACGATCCTTTCCGATCCCGATTCATTTGACGTTGTTCCGCCTACTTCACACATAGCTGTTTTCCATCAATTTTGGCGGTCATATAGTTTTATCCATCTACATGACTGCTTTGAGATCAACTATGTTTTTAAAGGGGAGTGTGAACTTACCTTTCTGGACGAAAAACGTATTCTGAAAGAAGGAGATTTTTGTATTATTTCTCCTTATACCAATCATAACGTAACACTTTTAACCGAAGACTCTCAGATTTTCCCTGTTTTACTAAAAGAAAAAACTTTCAGTGAAATATTTTTTCCACTGCTTCCGGAAGATAATCTACTTTCCGACTTCTTCCGCCGGATTCTTTCTGATAAAAGTGAACCAAACTACTTATTATTTCAAACAAGCGGATCCTTAGAAATCAGAGATTTAATGAAACGACTTTTTTTGGAGAATTTCCGTCAGGATAAATATGTTTCACAAAATCTCATACACTGGCTCTACTTACTTTTTTCCAGCATTTTACGAGATTACCAGACATACAGTCAATTTTCCAGTTACAAGACCGGACCGGACTATGCCCCAATCCTGCGCTATATCCAAAATCACTATACAACAATCACCCTAACGGAATTATCCAAGATTTTTCATTACTCAATTCCTTATTTGTCAAAAATCATTAAGGATACAACTGACAAAAATTTTGTTACACTCGTTCGGGATTTAAAAATGAGGGATGCTGTTCGTTATCTGGAAAAGACAAAACTTTCTATGGAAGAAATTTCTATCCGTATCGGTTACAATAGCGAAGATCATTTTTATCGGGTATTCTCCGCTTTTTACGGAATTTCTCCGCTGCAATATCGGAAGAAAAAACAAACGTAAAACTTCTTTTTCTATAATTACAAAAGACATCGGAACACACACATGTCCTGATGTCTTTTCTATAATTTTCTCTTACCGTATATCGCTTTCTCCATACATCATATTCTCCAAAAACCGTTTCGGAGATACATGATAATATTTCACAAACGCTCTATAAAAATTACTGTAATGATTAAATCCACAAACTGCATAGATATCTGTTGGTTTTTCACCATATACTAATAACTGCTTTGCTAAAATCATGCGCTTTTCCAAAATATATTGATAAATACTTTTCCCTGTCGTTTTCTCAAAACTTCTGGAAAGGTAAAATTTGCTGATAAAAAATTTTTCACAGAGAAAATCCAACCGGATTTCCTCTGTATAATGCTGATTAATATATTGAATAATCTCCTGTATATTCTGCTTTTCTTTCATGGTATTTAAATTTTCATAACGATTCAATAAAATCAAAAGCCTCTGTAAACAGGCATCATTCAATAAATCCTTTCCAAATTCCTTTTCATGTGTTTCTTGAATCATTTCCAGTAATATTGATATAATCGTCGTTCTGTGAGAGGGATCTGCCCGAAACAGATATCCCTCCTGCTTTGCTGAAACAAAACATTGTGCCAGATTCGTCTTTCGTGTAGAAAGTCTGTTCAAATACCAAGGATTGATCCACAATATGATCCGTTCATAATTTCCTTTTTCCGGTTTTTCACTATGGCTTATTCCCGGCGGTACCAGACAAATATCTTCCCGGCATAAATGATGACTGTGTCCGTCAACCTCAAAGCATGCTTCTCCGTCTAAAAGACAATAAACTTCAAAAAAATCATGCATATGGGTTTCTATTTCTTCCATATCTGCATTCTTATATAAATGCACTTCCATTCCGGAACTGCTCATCAATTGATAGCCGGTATAGACATCATAAAATTTCTTCATTCTTTACTACCTTAATTTCACCCTTTTTCTCAGAAAGGCTGATTTCAAGAGCGCCGTCTGCATGTTCCTCATACTTCACTAATTTACCGTTTACAAAAACCTGATAATCATAATCGGAATCCATCACGATGATTACCCTGTTCTTTTTCTTTTCATTAAGCTCGTAATGAATTACGGCTTCCGTATAATCTTCACTAAACCACTGCTTTTCAATCCATGTTTCATATCCCGTCGTCACACTTCCTTTTTTATAGTAAGCATGATACCACGTTACGATCGGAGATGACAAACCACTGAATTGGTGGAACCAACCTCCCCGTTCTGTTTCAATCTGCATCATCTCAAATGTATTGTAACTGAATTCGGTTTCCTGCTTCCATGAAGTCAGTGCTCTCTCCGCAATTTTATACGCAAACGCATTCTCCCCTATGTCCAGCATTGCTTTCCATATTAAGTATTGATATGGATACCATACGCTTCCATTCCAGTACCCATTATCATAAAAATAACTTGCGCTCATATCTACCGTCGATATTCCCACGCAGGACCATAATTCCTGATCTGATTTCAGATGCTGTAAAAGCTCCTTTTCCTGATGTTCCGTACAGATCCCGGCAATCAACGGTGTTACACCGTCCATCCCTTTATTGAAATTTTCTCCTGATTCTGTCCGGAAGATCTCTCGAGTCCCGTCGGATCGATGTAAAACATATCCAAAATATCCGCTCTCCTCATCCCACGCAGAAGACAGAAATACATCTTTCACCCGATTCAAATCTTCATCAAATTCAGCTATATCCGAATCCATTCCGAATAATTTCGCAACCCGTTTCATAATTTTTGCAATCCGTATAAAATGAACGTTGGAACATACCGGTGAAGCGATTTTTTCCAGCTTTCGACGGTGTATCTCCATTTGTGGCGGATAATCATCCATTCCACTCGCATTATAAAAATAATCATATACCGTCAACAATCCGCTGCCAAGTCTATTTGTTGCAGATCCCTCTGTTTTTCCCGCCATATAACGGTAATAACGTAAAAACATCGGATAATATTTCTTAAGATCCTCACGTTTTTCTTTGTCTGCCCGCTGTAATATTTCATAAAACAAATAAAACTGTGTTGGAACAAGAGAGCCATGCGATACAAATGCAAAATCCTGATTATCCGCCTCCGAAAGATATGTATCCATGATATATTCCGCCAGTTTTTCCGAATACTCCAACATACCGATACCTATAAAGCCGGAATCCCATGTATAAAGACTGTCCCATCGTTTTCCCGGCGTATAATGCGAAATATATTCGCCATGTCGATAAATAGGATACACAATGTTAGAAAAGATCGCTGTTTTCATAAGTTTTGTGGAAAACTCATACTGATTTCCCTCACGATTATGTCGACTATCCTGTTCCAGACACGGTTTTGCACGCATCTCCCACAATTTCTCAAGTTCATGGTTCGTGTATTTTTTCTCTTCACAGGTACTCACATATGCATACTCTACACGCCGGCTTTTTGCAGGAAGAAAAATCGCCTCCACCATACTTGCATGATAAAATCCCTCATCCGAATGTTTGTCCATAAATGCACCCGAAAAACTTTTTGTAAGATTATCATATGTCTGATCTGAATTGGTCATCCGTGTGATCAACGCGTCTTCCAGACATCCGGAATACAGATCCCTATTTCGAATACGTCTGTTCTGGATCGTAAAATAAATAGGAATTTCTCCATAATTATACTGATATTTTACACGCTCGTTCTGCCGTTCTATCTTTGGGATCACATTCCGAATCTCTTTGACCGCATACACTTTTTCTGCCTCTTCTTCCTCTGTGATGGCAAAAAAATCAAGAAAAACTCCGTTGCCTAAAGTTCCGATTGCTTCCAATCTAAATTGAAATTCTCCCGCTTCCAATGCACCCAATGGAATCCGGCACATTGCCGGTGTCGACGTCGGTTCAAAGACAACCGATCCAAATCGACTGGTAAAAGAAACCTTTTCCTGATTTTGCATCGTCTTATAACGAATGCTCAGCACTGCATTTTTATATCGGTTTTTCAGCTGTATTTTATATGCTGCCGTATCTCCCCGGTCTCCGCCGAACCATTTCAAATCCCAATGCTTAGCTAACATAATATAATAAGATGCCCCAAGACCGTTTCCATCTGTAAAATCTTCGATAAAAACTTCTCCCTTTTTCATCGCATCATGGTTCAAATGCTCCCATGGTCTCTTTTTCGCATAAACCAGTTCATCATATTGAAGTGCATTCCAGACTTCACTCTTCTCCGGACGATGTATCACATAAACGCTGTTTTGAGGGTATTCCTCTGCCGCAAAGAAATTCAGAAGACAATTCTGATTTCGATCCGTATTATTTTGATAAGAGACCCGGATTCCCCAGGTCTCATCCTCAATACTGAAAAAATCTACATCTGCATACAGCATATCTTTCCATAAAAGTTCATAGCGATAACGAAAATATTTCCCCTCATTATCACAGTTCCATGGATGATAATCCGACGGAACCGTCACATTCGGAACAGAGACCGCACTGTTTGCATATGTCGGATATACGACTAAATCCCATCTCGCTCCCGGTATCCTGGATTCCCTCATAATACGGGAAATCCCCATATACTTTTTTGAATACGGTCCCCACAGAGGAATCATCTGTTTGTTTTCTTCTCTCATTATTTCACCTCAGATGCATTAGCCTCTTTTACTTTCACAATATGATCCTCGATTTCTTTCATTTTCTCTCCTGTCAGCGGATAAAATTTCATAGCGACGATAGAAATCACCCAGCCCAAAATAGGCATTCCATTATACAACAACATTGTAACTACAAAAATACCTGTTGTCAGCTCATCACCAACCTGAGGCACCGTATTGGTATATCCAAGGATTGCAACGAATATTCCTACAATCGTCGCTGCAAACGAGGAGATCAGTTTATCCACAAACGAATAAACAGTAGCGATCAGTCCCGGAACATAATGTCCGCTCCTGTATACTTCATAATCCGTACAATCTGCCATCATCGGGATCATCATATTGCTTCCGATATTTCTGATTCCATTTGACAAAATATATAATAAGAGGAATGATACATTCATAAAACTAAATGATTTCAAATCGATCTGTGTCGGATCCCCCAGACAGAAAATCAATAAAATCGCAACTTGAATCGCAGTACACAACCAGGTACTTAATACATAAATATGCTTCTGTCCCGCTGTTCTCGCTTTTAAAATACCAAATACAAGTAAAATGATATTCGGAATCATTGTGATAACGGACAAACGTCCCATTACTTCAAAATCTCCGATGATAATTCCAAAAAGCATAACCCCAACGATAGAATTTCCCGCAATGCTCATCGCAAGCTTATCACTGGATTCCGAAATAATCAACATCTGCAGTGCACGATTGTGTTTCAATACTTCCCAATATACCTTAAAACCAACTTTTTCATTTTCTTTTGTGACCATGTTCTCATAGAATTCCGGTTTATCTTTCGGTGCAATCGCAATCCAAGCGCAAACCATCATGATCAATGCAATTACGATAACCCATGCAAGTAACTCATCAAAGAACTGGAAACTCATGCTGCCATACTTCGGTACCAGATAATTCGAGATCAGATACATAAAACCTGTCTGCATGAATAACATAAAGAATCCTGTAAAAAATCCATAAACCGGACGCTGTTTCGGATCATTTGTAAGCAATGTCTGCGCAGACGTTGTAACCGTTCCCTGTACAGTATATCCGATAATATACAATGCATAAACTACGACAAAATAAGGAATCCGAATCGCTTCCGGCACAAGATGTGTCGTCTTATACATCAAAAGCATACTCACGATCAGCAAAAGATTTCCGACTACAAGGAATGGGCGGAATTTACCAAATCTTCCCTTTGTATGATCGATAAACCATCCGATGATCGGATCGGTAAAGCCGTCGAAGATTCTCATCGATGTTGCGAGCGTTGATACAAATACTACTGACATCCCAAGCAATCCGTTCGCATAATAAGAAACATAACTCATTAAAAAAAGATACATATTCGTAGACATCATATTCAGCGCAAACAACGCGATCTGCCACGTTTTTGCACGGTTGTATTTTGTTGTATTCATTTTCCTTTCCCTGTATACTTAAGTATATTTCCTTTAATCTTTATTTCTCTAAAAGTAAATTCTGCCAAAATACTCTCATTCCAGCATTTATCACAACAGAGATTTAATTGGAATCATGATTCTTAGTCATTTTATCACTAGTTTTTCCCTTTTTACATTGCGTTTATTTTCTGTTAAATTGCGATTATTGCTCTCAGTCTGTTTTTCAATACAATTACATATATTTTGATTTCCAAAAATCCTCAGTCCTCCGATTAATTTTTATTCGTTTTTTCTGTATTATTATAATATATTGTACCGTTTCGCCGATTTACCCTCTGTGTACAAAGAGCACATGGTTTCTTTGTACACCGGGGGTATTTTCAATTTTATTTACGGTCACAAAATCTATCTAAAAGGAGAAAACAAATGACATCAAACGACTTGACTCAACTTATGTACTGCTTCATTATGTTAAGCGTACTGCTGCTGATCGGTACTGCGCTTCGTGCAGTTGTACCGTTTTTCCAGAAAGTCTTCTTACCGGCATCCGTGATCGGCGGTATCATCGGTCTGATCTTAGGACCTACGGTAACGGGACTGTTTCCGTTTCCGGAAAACTGGATGACGAGCTGGAGTTCCCTGCCGGGTATTTTGATCGTGCCGGTCGTAGCCAGTGTACCGCTTGGAATGAAGTACAAATCCAAAAAAGAGAAACAGCAGACCGGAAGTTCTTCCGCCAACAGTATGAAAATGTTCCTGATCCTGCTGATCGCAAGTACCGTACAGATTCTTGTCAATCTGCTGACCAATGTTCTGTTCAGAGAAAAATACGGACTCTATAAAGAATTTGCCGTAGAATTATCCGGTGGATTCTCCGGCGGACACGGGACAGCCGGTGTTGTCGGAAGTTTATTCAACCAGCTCGGTATCGAAGCATGGGAGACCGCACAGGGAATCACCTCCACGACTGCAACCGTCGGTCTGATCGGCGGTATGATCCTTGGTATTTTATTCATCAACATCATGGCACGCCGCGGAAAAACCGTTCTCTTGCAGAAGCCTGCCGATATTCCGGCGGATCTTGCAAAAGGAATCCAGATGGGCGAGAGCAAACAGGAAGAAGCCGGAAAACAGACAACGTACTCTTCCTCGATCGATGCCCTGACGTTCCATTTATCCGTGATACTTGCCGGATGCGGAATCTCTTATGTACTTATGAATTTTGTAAAAATAAATAAAATCCCACTGATCAACCAGATTCCGATCTGGGCATACGCGATCGTCGTAATGTTCGGCGTGAATTACCTTATTCAGAAAATCGGACTCGGCCACTTAATCGACAGTAAAATGAAATCCCGCATCAACGAAACTTTATCTGACTACGCAATCACAGCCGCGATCGCAAGTATCCCGTTGGAAGCGATCGCCAAATATATGGTTCCGATTGTCTTTATGTGCATTCTCGGATTTATTGTTACAGCCATTGCAATTATTTTGTGCTGCAAGAAATATTTCCGTGACTGCTGGGTGGAGCGTTCCGTATCAATCTGGGGCAGTGCGACCGGAGTATTCTTAAATGGTCTGATGCTGTTAAAAATTGTTGACCCGGACTACAAACTTACGGTACTAAATGATTATTCCATCAGCTTTTCACTGACCTCCATCACCGGATTTATCATTATGCCGATGATCGTTCTCGCACTCAAAACATCCGACGGCATGATGATCGCATTTTTCAGTCAGGTAATTATCTTCATCATCTGTATGATCGGTCTTATTGCATTGAGCCGCAGAAAAGAAAGGAAGTAATACAATGGACAAAAAATCAATGGAACTTTTCCTCGATTCCGAGGTCCAGACTTTCTGCCGTCTTGCAGACGATATTTGGGAATATGCGGAAACCGCTTTTGAAGAAATAAAATCCGCAGATGCATTGTGCAGCACTTTGGAATCTTTCGGATTTACGATTGAAAAAAATATTGCCGGCATCCCGACCGCGTTCTGCGGAACTTACGGAAACGGCAAACCGGTCATCGGACTTCTCGCGGAATATGATGCGCTGTCAAACTTAAGCCAGAAATCGGGACAGGCTGTAAAAGAAACCGTCACCGCCGACGGAAACGGACATGGATGCGGACACAACCTGCTCGGCGCCGGAGCCGTTGCCGCCGCTGTCATGGTAAAAAAATATCTGGAAGAAAACCATTTGCCGGGAACGATCAAACTTTTCGGATGTCCGGGAGAAGAGGGCGGATCCGGAAAAGCATTTATGGCAAGAGAGCAGGCATTCTCCGATCTGGATCTCGCGTTCACATGGCATCCGATGGGAATGAACGCGATGTTTTATGCAAGCTCTCTGGCAAACTATCAGGTGCTTTACAAATTCAAAGGGCTCGCTTCCCATGCCGCCGTTGCGCCTGAAAAAGGCCGCAGCGCTCTGGACGCCGTAGAGTTGATGAATGTCGGTGTGAATTTCCTCCGGGAACATATCGTTTCGGACGCCCGCATTCACTATGCGATCACCAACAGCGGCGGGTTCTCTCCAAACGTTGTTCAGCCGGAGGCAGAAGTCCTTTATCTGATCCGCGCGCCGAAATCTCCGGATGTCGAAGCGATCTATCAGCGTGTCAACAAGATCGCACAGGGCGCCGCACTGATGACCGAGACCGAGGTAGAGATCCGGTTCATCAAAGCCTGCGCAAACTATATCCCGAACAAATGCCTTACCGGACTTCTGTATCAGAATTTCAAAGAGCAGGAGCTTCCGACTTATACCGAGGAGGAACTTGCTTTCACCAAGGACATTACGAATACATTCCCGTCAAAAGGAAATTCACTGGCGCTCTATGTGCCGGATGCAGAACAACGCAAAAAAGCCGCCGCAGAATTAAAAGATAAGACAATGTGTGATCTGCTGCTTCCATTTGATGAAAACAGAACGTTCATCCTGCCGGGCTCTACCGATGTCGGCGACGTCAGCTGGAACGTACCGACCGCACAGTTCGTCACTGCCTGCTACGCAATGGGAACGCCGGAACATTCCTGGCAGTTAGTTGCTCAGGACAAAACATCCATCGCACACAAAGGAATGCTTCTCGCTGCCAAAGTTATGGCCGGAGCCGCAGTGGATGTGCTGAACCACCCGGAAATCGCCGAACAGGCAAAAGCAGAATTGACGGAGACACTGGATGGACACAGCTATTATTCTGCAATTCCAAAAGACGTGAAACCGCAAGCGATCTCGAAGATTTGATCGATACGCCTTAGTGTGCTCCTTGTCAAGTGGACAATGAAAAATAATATTTTTATACTGCCTGCAATCTGTTCAATTTTAACTCATTTGTCGAGTTAAAACAATTTTTTAACTCAAAATGTGAGTTAAAACGAATTATATATACATTAAAATGATTATTGTTCATCAGCCCCCCTCTTTCTATGTAAAATAAAACAGAAGTCAGTTTCCCTGCAACACATTATTCTTCCTGCACTAAATAAAAAAGTGTCTTCGA